>Ga0153948_1000316_pt1 | contig 26052 bp, 23 predicted proteins | sample TSNJ032MetaG_FD_104696 | JGI IMG/M metagenome (GOLD analysis project Ga0153948, IMG submission 104696) | Attine ant fungus gardens microbial communities from New Jersey, USA - TSNJ032 MetaG | ecosystem: Host-associated > Fungi > Mycelium > Unclassified | place: USA: New Jersey, Wharton State... | reverse complement strand
GGTCGAAAAAGGCTCCGAAGTCGGCGCACACATCCTTTCCGGTGCCGTGTTCGAACCACGCGCTCTGAACGAACTGTTCCCGGACTGGAAAGAACTCGGCGCCCCGCTGAACACCCCAGTCACCCGCGACGATATTTTCGTGCTGAAAAACGCCGAAAGCGCGCAGAAGATTCCTGACTTCTTTGTGCCCAAGACGATGCACAACGAAGGCAACTACATTATTTCCCTGGGCAACCTGTGCCGCTGGCTGGCCCAGCAGGCTGAAAACCTTGGTGTGGAAATCTACCCGGGCTTCGCCGCTCAGGAAGCCTTGATCGACGAGAACGGCATCGTACGCGGGATCATCACCGGTGATCTGGGCGTCGACCGCGAAGGCAATCCGAAAGAAGGTCTGTACACCCCGGGCATGGAACTGCGTGGCAAATACACGCTGTTCGCCGAAGGTTGCCGTGGTCACATCGGCAAGCAACTGATCAAGCGCTACAACCTCGACAGCGATGCCGACGCCCAACATTACGGCATCGGCCTGAAGGAAATCTGGGAAATCGACCCGGCCAAACATCAGCCAGGCCTGGTAGTGCACACCGCCGGCTGGCCGCTGGACATCATGGGCACCGAAAACACCGGCGGCTCGTTCCTCTATCACCTGGAAAACAACCAAGTGGTGGTCGGCCTGATCGTGGACCTGTCCTACAGCAACACCTACCTGTCGCCGTTCGACGAGTTCCAGCGCCTCAAGCATCACCCGGTGCTCAAGCAATACCTGGAAGGCGGCAAACGCGTCAGCTACGGCGCCCGCGCCATCTGCAAAGGTGGCCTGAACTCGCTGCCGAAAATGGTCTTCAAGGGCGGCGCGCTGATCGGTTGCGACCTCGGCACCCTGAACTTCGCCAAGATCAAGGGCAGCCACACCGCGATGAAGTCGGGCATGCTCGCCGCTGAATCGGTGGCCGACGCGCTGTTCGCCGAGAAGGATGGCACTGAAGAGCTGACCACTTACGTCGACGCGTTCAAGAAGAGCTGGCTCTACGACGAACTGTTCGCCAGCCGTAACTTCGGCCCGGCGATCCACAAGTTCGGCGCGATTGTCGGCGGTGGTTTCAACTGGCTGGACCAGAACATCTTCGGCGGCAAACTGCCGTTCACCCTGCATGACACCAAGCCGGACTACGCCTGCCTTAAGCTCGCGGCCGACTGCAAGAAGATCGACTATCCGAAGCCGGACGGCAAACTCAGCTTCGACAAACTGAGCTCGGTGTTCATCTCCGGTACCAACCACGAAGAAGAACAGCCTTGCCACCTGAAGCTGACCGACCCGAGCATTCCGCTGAGTCGTAACCTGCCGATGTACGACGAACCGGCGCAGCGCTACTGCCCGGCCGGTGTGTACGAGGTGATCACCAAGGAAGACGGCGAAAAACGCTTCCAGATCAACGCCCAGAACTGCGTGCACTGCAAGACCTGTGACATCAAGGACCCGTCGCAGAACATCACCTGGGTCACGCCGGAAGGCGCTGGTGGCCCGACTTACCCGAACATGTAGGTCGAATCGCTGAACAACGAGGCTCCCGAAATGGGGGCCTTTTTGTTGCCCACCATTCCTTGTTGCACCACAAAATCACTGTAGGAGTGAGCCTGCTCGCGATAGCGGTGTGTCAGTCAACGATGATGCTGACTGATACACCGCTATCGCGAGCAGGCTCACTCCTCCAAGGGATTTGCGCAGACTCAGGCAGCGCGCTCATCCCCCGGGCTGCGCTCGAAGTAGCGCTTGTACTCACGACTGAACTGCGACGTGCTCTGATACCCCACCCGATGCGCCACCTGCGCCACGCCCAGCCCTTCGGCGATCAGCAAGGTCTGCGCCTTGAGCAAGCGCAGGCGCTTCAGATACTGCACCGGCGACAGCAACGTGCTGCGCTTGAAGTGTTCGTGGAAGGACGACACGCTCATGTTGGCGCAACTGGCCAGAGTCTCGACATTCAGCGGCTCGGTGTAATGCGCATGCAGGTGACTGATCGACGCCGCCACCCGGGCGAACTGCCCCTGCTGCTCGACCAGCGCGCGCAACACATCGGCCTGCGGCCCGCGCAGCGCGGTGAACAACAATTCACGCACCCGCGCCGGCCCGAGAATCTGCCGCTCCAGCGGATCGTGCAGGCAGCGTAACAAGCGTTCGACGCAGCCGCGCATGTCATCGTCGAGCACCACCGAGGTCATCGACTCCGGCGTTTGCGCCGGGATATGCCGCCCCGGCGCCAGCCCCATGGCCAGCACCAGCTCGCCGAGCAGCACCCGGTCGATAGCCACCGACACACCCAGCAACGGCGCATCCGGCAAGGCAAAGGTTTCGCACTCGAACGGCACCGGCAGCGCCTGAATCAGATAGTGCCCGGCGCCGTACTCCATGGTGCGCGGGCCGAGGAACGCCAGTTTGCTGCCCTGAGCGATGATCATCAGGCTCGGCTCGTAAATGTGCGGGCCACGCGCCACGTCACAACTGGCGCGCAACACCTGCACGCCGGGCAACCCGGTCTGGCTGTAACCATCGCAGAGCGCCAGCGGCTCGATCAGCGAAACCAGCGTGGCATTGGCATCAAGGTGACGGGTCAACTGCATCGGAGGGGTCTTCAAAAAAGTCACGGAAAAAGGCATGCAAGCATCATCGCAGATCCTTTTGCCAATGCGCTTGCCCAGACCTGCATGCCGGAGGATTAGGCATGAGACCCGGAGGAATCGTCATGGCCGCAGCGGCAGTCGGCGCCCAAAATGCGCCACCTCACCTGTCACTGCTTCTGCGAGGTTTCTCATGTACACCGCTATCGGTTATGCCGCCCAATCGGCCACCACTCCCCTCGCCCCGATGAAATTCGAACGCCGCAGCCCACGCGCTGACGACGTGGCGATCGAGATCCTGTATTGCGGCGTCTGCCACTCCGACATCCACCAGGCGCGCAACGAATGGGGCATCGCGGTTTATCCGTTGATGCCCGGCCATGAGATCGTCGGCAAAGTCACCGCCGTTGGTGCGAACGTCACCCAACATAAAGTCGGCGATCTGGTCGGCGTTGGCTGCATGGTCGACTCCTGCCGCACCTGCGCCGCCTGCCAGCAGAACCTCGAGCAATACTGCCTCGAGGGCCCGACCATGACTTACGCCACCCCGGACCGGGTCGATGGCAGCAACACCATGGGCGGCTACTCGGACAGCATCGTGGTCAGCGAGCACTTCGTCGTGCGCATCCCAGAGAAACTGGATCTGGCCAGCGCTGCGCCAATCCTCTGCGCCGGCATCACCACCTACTCGCCGCTCAAGCATTACGGGGTCAAGGCCGGCGACAAGGTCGGGATTCTCGGTATGGGCGGCCTCGGCCACATGGGCATCAAGTTTGCCAAGGCACTGGGCGCGGAAGTCACGCTGTTCACCCGTTCGGCGAGCAAGGCCGAGGAAGGTCGTCGTCAGGGCGCCGATCATGTGATCGTCTCCACTGATACCGAGCAGATGGCTGCCGCTGCGGGCCAATTCGACTTCCTGCTCGACACCATTCCGGTGCAGCATGATCTCAATCCGTACCTGCAAACCCTGCGCTTTGATGGCGTGCACATTCTGGTCGGCCTGATCGAACCGATCGATCCACCTGTGCACGCCGCCAACCTGGTGCTGGGCCGTCGCGTACTGGCCGGTTCATTGATCGGCGGCATTGCCGAAACCCAGGAAGTGCTGGATTTCTGCGCCGAGCACAACATCACCTGCGACATCGAAATGCTCGACATCCGCCAGATCAACGAGGCTTACGCCCGAATGATTGCTGGTGATGTGAAGTATCGCTTCGTGATCGACATGGCAACCTTGAAGCTTTAAACCTTCAGACCGAGTTCTGCCGAGAGCCGGGCTGTGACCCCTTTGATCAGGGGGATCAGCTCGGCCATTTTTTCCAGCGGCATGTACGGCACGGTGCTGGCGATGCTGATTGCCGCCACTATGCGCTTGCTCGCATCACGAATCGGCGCCGCCACGCAGCGGATCGACGGTTCGTTGTCCTCCAGATCGAACGCGTAGCCACCGGCCACGTACTCGGTCATGCGCTGCTCAAGCTGTTCCCACGACTGCTGCGGATGCTGCGGCCAGAACTGACTTTTCCCACCCGCCGGCAGGCTGATGTCGTACAGCCGCTGCCAATCCTGCGGCGCATCATCGAGCATCAACGCCTTGCCGATCCCGGTGCGTGCCAACGGCATGCGGTGGCCGACCCGTGAGCGCATTTCCGGACCGTTGCGCCCCGGATTCTTCAGCAGATACAAGACCTCGTCGCCCTCACGAATGCCCAGGTGCACGGTGTCGCCGGTCAGCGCCGACAACTCGTCCAGATACGGCCCGGCCAGACTCACCAGCGGCAACTCTTCGCGCGCCTGAAACCCCAGCTCGATCAGCTTCGGCCCCAGCAAATAGCCGATTTGCGGCACCACGCGCAGGTAACGTTCGTCCACCAGACAACTGGCCAGTCGATGGGTAGTACTGCGCGTGGTGCCGATCAGTCGCGCAATCTCTTTCAGATCGCGGGCGCCACTGGCCACCGCCTGCACCACACCCAGGCCGCGAAGCAGGGTCTGGGTGCCGGTGGGTGCGGCGTCCTTGGTTTTTTCCGGGGCGTCTTCCTGCATATCCAGCCTTTACCGTTGAGCGAGGGAACGGGCGGCATTATGGTCGCCCGACGCAGACCACTACAACTCGATACGCTCGACCTTGCCCACCAGTAGCACGTAGGACAATGCACCGATCAGCGCCAGAATCGCGATGTAGGTGATCGCCGGGGCGAACGAATCACCGCTGGCGAGGAAACCGATGACAATCGGCGTGGCAATTGCCGACAGGTTGCCGATGAAGTTGAACACCCCACCGGTCAAACCGAGCAAGCGTGCCGGCGCGAGGGTCGAGACCAGCGACCAGGTAATCGACGCCAGCCCGTTGCCGAAAAACGCCAGCGCCAGGAAGGCGATCACCAGCGGCGTCGATTCAACGAAGTTGGCGCCGATGATCGAGGTGGAAATCAGCAACCCGCCAATGATCGGCAGCTTGCGCGCAAAACCCACGCTGCAGCCACGGCGAATCAGCAAGTCGGAAAAGAACCCTGAACACAGCACGCCAATGAACGCGGCCAGAAACGGCAGTGATGCCAGCAGGCCGGACTTGATGAAGTCCATGCCGCGATATTTCACCAGGTAGGTCGGGAACCACGTCAGGAAAAACCACAGCGTCGAGTTCAGGCAGAACTGGCCGAGGTAGATGCCCCACAACTTGCGTTTGCTCAGGACGATGCCGAGGTCGGTCCAGCTGAACGAGGCCTTGGCCGTTTGCGCTTGAATATCCACCAGTCCGCCGCCCTCGCGGATCAGATCGATTTCCGCGTCGTTGGCGCCCTTGAAGTCCCGCGGTTCGCGGTACACCGCGTACCAGATCGCCGCCCAGATAATGCCCGCCGCACCGGTCGCGACGAACACCATGTGCCAGCCGAACTCATGTTGCAGCCAGGCCAGTACCGGCGTCAGAAACGCCAGGCCGACAAACTGCCCGGAGGTGTAGAAACCAATCGCCGTGGCCCGCTCGCGCTCGGGAAACCAGGTGGTCACCACGCGGCTGTTGATCGGATAGGCCGGTGCTTCCAGCGCGCCGACCGCCATGCGCAGCACAAACAGCGCAATGAAACTCGCAGCGAAACCGAGCAGCACCGTGGCCAGCGACCACAGCAGCAGCGCGACGCTGTAGAGAATGCGCGGCGGCACCCGATCCACCAGCCAGCCGCCGGGAATCTGCATCGCAGCGTAGGTCCAGCCGAATGCGGAGAAAATCAGCCCGACGTGAACCGGGTCGATGCCCAGTTCACTGGTCAGCGCGGGCGCGGCAATCGACAGGTTGCTGCGGTCGAGGTAGTTGATGACCACGGTGATGAACAACAGCACCATGATGAAAAACCGCTTGCGGCTAGGCGTGACTAAAGACGCCTGCCCGGTGAGGGTTTGCGGTGGCATGGGGGGTGCCTCTTCTTATGATTATTTGAGGACAGTCATAAAACTTGCGCCTAACCCTGTGGGAGCTGGCTTGCCAGCGATAGCGGTGAATCTGTCACATCAATGCCGGATGTGCCTCCGTCATCGCTGGCAAGCCAGCTCCCACAGGGGATTTGTGGTGGGTCAGAGGGGACTCACCACTCGGCAAAACTGCCATCGGCATGGCGCCAGATCGGGTTGCGCCAGCGATGGCCGACGGCGGCGCGTTCGATCACGTATTCTTCGTTGATCTCGATACCCAGCCCCGGCCCGTTCGGGATCTTCACGAACCCCTGGTCGTAGTCGAACACCCGCGGATCCTTCACATAGTCGAGCAGATCGTTGCTCTCGTTGTAATGGATGCCCAGGCTCTGCTCTTGAATGAACGCGTTGTAGCAAGCCGCATCCAGTTGCAGGCACGCCGCCAGCGCAATCGGCCCCAGCGGGCAATGCAGCGCCAGCGCCACGTCGTAGGCTTCGGCCATGTTGGCGATCTTGCGGGTTTCGGTGATACCGCCGGCGTGGGAGGCGTCGGGCTGAATGATGTCGACGTAGCCTTCGCTCAACACCCGTTTGAAGTCCCAGCGCGAGAACAGCCGCTCACCAAGAGCAATCGGCGTGCTGGTCAACGGTGCCAGCTCCTTCAGCGCTTCGTAGTTTTCGCTGAGCACCGGCTCTTCGATGAACATCAGTTTGTACGGATCAAGTTCCTTCATCAGCACCTTGGCCATCGGCTTGTGCACGCGGCCATGGAAGTCGACGCCAATGCCGACGTTCGGCCCGACCGCGTCACGCACCGCGGCGACGTTGGCCAGGGCCAGATCGACTTTCTCGAAGGAATCGAGGAATTGCAGCTCTTCGGTGCCGTTCATTTTCACAGCAGTAAAACCCCGGCTTACCGCCTCTTTCGCGGCACGCGCGGTGTCGGCCGGGCGATCGCCACCGATCCACGAATACACGCGGATCTTGTCGCGCACCTGACCACCGAGCAGATCACTGACCGACACACCGAGGGCCTTGCCCTTGATGTCCCACAGCGCCTGATCGATACCGGCCAGCGCACTCATGTGAATCGCACCACCACGGTAGAAGCCGCCGCGATACAGCACGGTCCAGATGTCCTCGATGTTGCGTGGGTCTTTGCCGATCAGGTAGTCGGACAATTCCTCAACGGCAGCGGCGACAGTGTGGGCGCGGCCCTCGACCACAGGCTCGCCCCAACCGGTCACGCCCTCATCGGTTTCGACCTTGAGGAAGCACCAGCGCGGCGGGACGATGAAGGTGGTGAGTTTGGTGATTTTCATCTTCTTGTCTCTCTTATAGATGCGCCAGAAATGTTAGCGAAGGGCTTTCCAGGCGGCGACGTAAGCCTTGGCATTGGCAGCTACTTGCTCAACCGTCATGCCCGGTTTGAACAGGCCGGAACCGAGGCCGAAACCTTTCACGCCAGCGTCGATGAATGCTTGCATGTTGTCCGGGGTGATCCCGCCGACCGGCGCCAGCACCGTCCCGGAAGGCAACACCGCAAGCCACGCCTTGACCACCGCCGGGCCCATCTGCTCGGCCGGGAACAGCTTGAGAATGTCCGCGCCCTCCTCCAGCGCCGCAAAGGCTTCGGTCGGTGTGGCGACACCCGGCGACAGGTACAACCCCGCCGCTTTCGCTGCGCGCAGCACCTTGGCGTCGCTGTGCGGCATGACGATCACCTGGCCGCCGGCGGCTTTCACCAACTCGACCTGCTCCGGGGTCAACACCGTACCGGCACCGATCAGGCAATCGGCGGGCAAGGTCTGACGCAGGATGCGGATACTTTCGTACGGCGACGGGGAATTGAGCGGTACTTCGATGACGCGAAATCCGGCGGCATACAGGACTTCTCCGACAGCGGCGGCTTCCTGCGGATGCAGGCCACGCAGGATCGCGATCAGACCGTTTTGTGCCAGTGCTTGCTTGAGCATGTCAGGCCTCCAGTCAGGGTTAACGGGATGAGAATTCGAGCAGTCCGGCGGCCAGCGCCAGTTGCCACAGGCCGCGCTCGGTGGCCTGCTCGGCCAGCGCCACCCGGGCGAAACCGCAGGCGTCCAGCGCACGGCTGTAGCGGGCGCAGAGTTGCGCGTTGCCAATGAGGATGATCGAGGGCAGATGCGCACTGCTGCGTCGACGCCGCTGGGCTGCGGCAAGCGCCACCAGCTCATGGCCGATCATCAGCCCGGAGAGGTAATCCGCTTGTGCCGTCGGCGCCAGTTGACCGGTCAAGCCCAAAGTGCGCGCACTAAATAACGTAGAGAGCACACCCAGTTCGCCGTCCGCCGACAGCGCCACTTGCACGCCACGGTCAAACGCTCGGCCATCAAATGGCGCACCCTGTTGCTGGGTACGCCCGAGAATGCTGTGTTCACTGAGCACGGCGAACACTTCGCCGGTCATGAAAGTATCGAAATGGGTGATGCAACCCTCGAGCACCTCCACCCACTTGGAGTGGCTACCCGGCAGACCGATCAACAGATCGCCGCCCGCCTCGGCCGGCAGGTTCTGCAGCACGCCGAGTACCTGGGTTTCTTCACCGCGCATCACGTTGGGCAAGTGCGAACGCTGAATCACGCCCGGCACGATGTGCACCCGCGTGCCGCGCAGACTGACCACTGTTTGTAGGGAATTTCCGAGATTGGCGACGTTCGCCGGCGTTTCGCAGTAGGCCGCTTCGCGCCAGCCCTGGGCGCTGCCGACCATGCCGCAGGCAATCACCGGCAGATCCGGCTGCGCATCAAGCCAGTCACCACAAGCGTCTTCGAAGGCCAGTTCAAAACCGTCGGCGCATTCACCACCGTTGATGACCCGCGGGCTCTTGGGTAACTGCATGATCCCGGACGACAGCGCACGCTGCTCCAGCACCACGCCACCGGCCGCGAGTTTGTAAGCACGTAATGAGGTCGTCCCCCAATCGAGCGCGATCAATTGCGCCTGCATCGCTTCACCTGTTTTGTTTTTGGCAGTGAGTGCGACGGACTATAAACCTTGGTGCTGTAAAATCTCAATATATAAATATCATTCCCATATTATGGGATTTACAACTGTAACAGCCGTTTCTCTGCCAAATCTTTAAAATGCCGGCCGCGTCGATGCGACGACCGCTCTCGACATGTTCAGGGAAGAAAAAATGAAAACCGCTTTAAAGGCGTTACTGCTCTGTGGCGCACTCTGCTTCGCGGCGATTGCCAGCGCCTTGCCCGCTATCAAGGAGGGCGACATCTGGACCTACAAAACCCGGCCGGGTGAAGAAGCCTCGACCTTGACCATCCTCAAAATCGAAAGTTATCCGCATTACGGCACCGTCGTGCATATCCGCGTTGATGGCATTCGGATGATCAACCCGGTCACCGGAGGCGAGTTCACCGCAATGCCCCACCTGCCTTTCCAGGCCGAGGCTTTGCAGCGCAGCCTGACTCGGCGCGTGGGAGAAACGGCGCAGATACCGGATTTCAGCCAGGGCTACACCTACTGGAAAGCGGCCTTCGATGAAGAGAAGGCCGGGGCATTCAAGATTTCCGTGCGAAAGACACTGGATGGGTTACTGAGCGGCAATTGGGAAATGACTGATGATGAAACAGCCAAAACCACCTCGACGCCCTGAGGATCATCCCTCGGCAAACTCGCGCAACACCTTGCCATCCATGCGATAGCGCACCCACTCTTCCTGCGGCTGTGCGCCGAGAGATTTGTAGAATTCGATGGCCGGGGTGTTCCAGTCCAGCACGCTCCATTCGAAGCGCCCACAGTCGTTGTCGCAGGCAATTTTCGCCAGATGCCGCAATAGAGTTTTACCCGCGCCGCCGCCGCGTTGTTCGGGGGTGATGTAGAGGTCTTCGAGGTACAGGCAGTTGCTGCCGAGCCACGTCGAATAACTGAAGAAGAACACCGCAAAACCGATCGGCACACCGTCACGCAGGCAGATCAAGCCGTGGGCGGTCGCGCCTTCGCTGAACAGGCTGCGCTCGATGTCGGTGACGCTGGCGATCACTTCGTGGCGAGCCTTTTCGAAATCTGCCAGTTCGGTGATGAAGGCGAGGATTTGCGGAGCATCGCTGGGGGTCGCCGGGCGGATTTCGATCGTCATGGACGGGCCTTGTCGGAAAATGGAAAGCGCCATACTAAAGCCGTGGACGGCGCTCGTCACATTCCATACCTGATAGAGAAGCTTGTGGTGAAGGGATTCATCCCCGATGGGTTGCGCAGCAGCCCTGAAAAACCGGAGTGCTTCGCACTCCATCGGGGATAAATCCCCTCACCACAGCAGTATCATGGGCATCAAAATTTGGGTAAGTCTGCAAGGATGTTCATGAACGCCACTGCTTTTGCGCCGCTCACCTCACTTGCCGCCGAGTTGTTGCCCCACGCTCTGGAGCCGTCCGACGACGGCGCCCATGACCTCGCGCATCTGCAACGGGTCTGGCACAACGTGCGGACCTTGCAGGCCAAGGAAGGCGGTGACCTGGAAGTGTTGCTCGCCGCGGTATTGCTACACGATTGCGTGTCCGTCGAGAAGAACTCGCCCCTGCGCTCGCAGGCTTCGCGCCTCGCCGCAGAGAAAGCTGCCAACGTGCTGGCGGAACTGGATTGGTCCGCCAGCAAAATGGCCGCCGTCGCCCACGCTATCGAAGCCCACAGTTTCTCCGCCAACATCACCCCGCTGACCCTCGAAGCAAAAATCGTCCAGGATGCTGACCGTCTCGACTCGCTGGGCATGCTTGGCGTGGCCCGCACCTTTTACGTCGCCGGGCGCATGGGCAGTGCGCTGTACGACCCGCTCGACCCTGAAGCCAGGGAGCGCGACTACAACGACACACGTTTCTGCCTCGACCACTTCCAGACCAAACTGCTGCACCTCGCCGACGGTTTTCAGACCGAAATCGGTCAGCGTCTGGCGCAGATCCGCCATCAGCGCCTGAAGGGTTTCATGGAGCAGTTCAAGGAAGAAATCGGCCTCGACTGATGACCCTTTGTCTCGACCGTTCGTCGTTCATCAGGCACCAATCCAATCCAGGGGCAGACCAACGACAGGTAAGGAATTCAATCACTGGAGAAGCCCTATGATCCCGTCAAGGTTGACTGCCCTCGTCTTCGCCGCCCTGCTGAGTCCTGCGGTTTTCGCCGCGTCTACCACCGCAGCAGGCACCGGTCCTACCGATCCGGTTCCGTCGCCACGCGCTCCCGCCATTAACAGCGCCCCGGGCATGAACACCGATGGCTCCGGCGTTCCGTTGATCAACCAGCCACCTGCCACCGGCACCGATCCCCGTACCCAAGGCAGTGATCCCGGTCGCCAGGGTGGCATGAACACCCCTGACTCCCCCGCCACCCCCGATAACGCCGGCCCCGGCATCGGCTCGAAAACCACCACCGGTGGCTCGGGCTCTGAAGGTGCCGGCCAGTAGTTCGCCGACGCGAGCGTCCTATTCACATCCATGAAGAGGTAACCATGAACGTCGATAAAAACCTGGAAAAAGAAGTCCTCACCCGCCTGCTGCACGCCCATCCGAGTGGGCTTGGCAAAGAGGTGCTGGACAACTATCGCGGTGAGAAAGTGGTGGCCAGCGCCCTCGCCGCCCTGCAGGATCGCGGACTGATCCACCATGGTCATGTGACCTGCAACGAGGCCGGCGAACACTCGTTGAATCTGCCGATCAAGCTCAGTGCGGCTGGCGTCGAAGCGGCGCGAAAGCTGGATGTCTAGAAGCTGTGATTGTGTGAACGCATGATCGTGTAGGAGCTGCCGCAGGCTGCGATCTTTTGATTTTCAAGAGCAAAAGATCGCAGCCTTCGGCGGCTCCTACACAAGAAATCCATCTACTGATGCAAGGAGAAATCCCATGCCTCGTGGAAGCAAAGACAAATACACCGCCGAACAGAAGCGCAAGGCCGAACACATCGAAGACAGCTATGAGAAAAAAGGCTTGTCGAAGGATGCAGCCGAAGCACGGGCCTGGGCCACGGTGAACAAACAGTCGGGCGGTGGCGAAAAGGCTGGCGGTTCGGGGCGCAAGAAACCGGCGAGTGCCAAGTCCGAAGATCGCAAGGAATCATCGCGGCGTGCGGTAGCCAGTCGTGAAGGACATGCGCGCGACAGCAAAGCATCGCGCGAGACGCAGACCGTGGACAGTCTGAGGAAAGAGGCGCGGGCGAAGAATATCGCCGGGCGCTCTTCGATGCGCAAGGACGAGTTGATTGTGGCGTTGCGCAAGGCCGGTTGATATTTGTTGTGAGGCTGATGGCCTTATCGCTGGCAAGCCAGCTCCCACAGGGATTCCGGGGTACACAAATTTGCGTTTCACCCTGTAAACCTGTGGGAGCTGGCTTGCCAGCGAAAGCGTCAGATCAATCGCCGCAGACTTCGCGGATAAACCCATCCACCTCAGCCGCCCCCGGCGCAGTCGCCGGCCCCCAACGCGTCACAGCCAAAGCAGCCGCCGCATTCGCCCGGCGTGCCGCCTCAAGCGCGTCCAGACCCTGCGCCAATCCGGCGACGAACACCCCGGCATGAGCATCACCCGCGCCGTTGCTGTCGACCGCTTTCACGGCAAACCCCGGCACCTGCCGACGCTCGCCAGCCTGCTGGATCCAGCACCCCTGCGGCCCGTCGCGCACCACCATCAGCACGTCTTTCGGTAGATGCTCGGCGAGGCGATCCAGGGCCGCCGCAATGTCCGCAGCCCCGGTAAACCGCAACGCCTCCACGCTGTTGCTGGTCCACACATCGATGCGTGGCAACAGCGCCTGCATCAACGCCGAGTCCGGCGATTCCACCAACGGGCCCGGATCAAACACCACGCTGATCACCTCTGGCAGCGCCAGCGTCCAGTCCAGCAGCGCCTGCGCCTTGCCCACGTGAAGCAGGCTGTAGCCGCTCACATAAACGTAATCGCCCGCCTCGGCGGCCACGCTGTTCAAATCCTCCTCGGTCACTTCGCCTTCAGCGCCGATGTAGGAGATGAAACTGCGCTCAGCCGACGCATCGGTCAGCGCCACGCAAATCCCGGTGTCGCGTTGCGCAGGCATCTGGATGCCGATATGAATACCTTCAGCGTTCATCGCCTGGCGCGCCAGATCACCAAAACGCCCGGTGCCATGACGACCGAGATAGACCACCGGCAAACCGTTGCGCACAGCTGCGGCCATCACGTTGAAGCCGCCGCCAGCCTCGAAAGCGGCAGATTGCGCCAGCACATCGCCGCCGATTTGCGGCAGCTGATCAACCGCCATGACCAGGTCGATGATGACCTGGCCGGTGTGCAACATCTTAGGCATGAGCATTCTCGACTTGCGCGGCGCGGCGATCTTTTGCCCCGCCGAGAATCAGGTAAATGCCACCGGCCACCACGAAGGTCACGATCCAGCCCAGACCGTTGTGCCCCAGCCACGAGTCGGACAAAAAGCCCTTGAACCAGACGTTTTCGGCGGTGGTGCCAATGGTGGTGAAACTGAAGCCAAGCACGATGGCAATCGCCCACGCGCCGAACGCTCGCCACTCGATGCCGCCGCGATACCAGTAGCCGCTGCTCGGGCTGACATCGAGCAGGTCTTTGGGGCTGTAGTAGTGCCGGTGAATCAGATCGACCACGAAGATCCCGACCCACGCGGTGATCGGCACCGCCAGCAGGGAAATGAAGGTAATGAACGGGCCGTAGAAGCTGTCGGCAATCAGCATGAAGTAGATCGAGCCGGCGAAGATCGCCACGATGTCGACCACCACCGCGTACACGCGTTTGACCTTGAGGCCGAGGGTCAGCGTGGTCAGACCGGCAGAGTACACAGAGAGGTTGTTCGACAGCAGCAGGCCGCCGAATGCAGTGATCAGGTACGGCACGGCCATCCACGTCGGTAGCATGTCGCGGATTGCCACGATCGGATCTGTCGCCGAGGCGAGATCGTTGTTGCCCACCGACAGCAGGCCGCCGAGGGTGATCAGCAGCACCAGTGGAATCCCCGCACCAAACGCCGCCGAAGCCACGAGCCGCACAGCCTTGACGCTGCGGTGCTGATAGCGCGACATGTCGGCGCCGGCGTTTGCCCAGCCGATGCCAGTGCCGGCAGCCATGGTGCCGATGCCGATGATCATCGCGCTCATGGGGGCGGGTGTGGCGTTGAACACCGCGCTCCAGTCGATGGTCGCGCAAAGGAAGCCGCCGACCAGAATGTTCAGCGCGCCGAACACGTAGGTCGCCCACTTCTGGATCACCAGCAAGGTGGCGTGACCGAGGCCGGAAACCGACAGAGTCAGCAGGACGAAAATGGCGATGAAGATCAGCGTCAGCACGGGCGCACTTTTCGCTTCAACCGGCGAGCCGAACAGGATCGAACACAGCGACAGCAGCACGAACGCCGCGGTGGTGGTGTTGACCGTTTCCCAGCCCAGACGCGACATCAGCGACACCAGCGTCGGGCCGATGTTGCCGCGCACGCCGAAGATCGCCCGCGACAACGTGAGGCTCGGCGCGCGGCCACGACGGCCGGCAATCGAGATGATCCCGACCACGGCGAACGAACCGGCGGCGCCGACGATGGCAACGATGATCGCCTGCCAGATCGCCAGCCCGCGAAACGCCACCAGCGTGGCACCCAGCGGCAGGCCGAGAATGGAAATGTTGGCGGCGAACCAGACCCAGAACAGTTGCAGCGGATGACCGTTGCACTCGGCTTCCGGCACCGGCTCGATGCCCCGGGTTTCCAGTTGCCCGGCGCTTTGCCCGGCGTTTGTTGAACTCATGAACAGTGCTCCTGTTTGCCTTTATTGTGGTTGTGGGCAATGACGCAAAATTTATTGCTCTTGTGGCGAGGGAGCTTGCTCCCGCTCGGCTGCGCAGCAGTCGTAATCCAGACAATGGGGGTATGTCTGACACAGGGTGCCGGCAGGGTTTGGGGCCGCTTCGCAGTCCAGCGGGAGCAAGCTCCCTCGCCACAGTCATGTGTTTAACGCAGGGCCAACAGCCCCTGCACCAACGGTTCAAGCTCCAGATGATTGACCGCTTTGACCGTGGCAATCATCGGCGCAGGCCAGCTCTCGAGGCCCAGGCAGGCCCCGAGCATGGCGCCAAGAATCGCCGCGATGGTGTCAGTGTCACCGCCAAGACTGGCGGCCATGCACAACGCATCGAATGCGCTCATCTCGCCAACGGCCACTTGCTGCGCCAGGGCGAACGACACCACCACCGATTCCTGCGATGCCACCGACGTGCCGATCACGTCGTACAGCAGGTCCGCCAGCAGCGCCTTGTCACTGTCGACGCTAATCGTCCGCGCCCAACTGGTGCGCGAAGCGATGCGTCCGCCGGCCACCCAGTGACCATGTGCCTCGGCCTGTTGCGCAATCTGCTGGCCAAGGTTCAATGCCTCGCCCAGATCCATGCCGTTGATCCCGGCCGAGACCACTGCCGCGACCGCCGCCGCGCTGGAAATCCCCAGCGTGGTGTTGTGCGTGACCTGACAGGCCTGCACCACGGCCGCGATGAAACGCTCGGGATCAGCGACGTCTGCGGCGATGCCCACCGGGGTGATGCGCATCGCTGCGCCGTTGGTGGTGCCGTAACGCCCGGCTTCTTCCGGCGAGTGGCCGGCGAGAATCATTTCAATGGCGCGTTTGGTCGATGGGCCGAGCAGGTCCTGAGAGCCCTTGGCCTGCATCTCGGCTTCCCACTCGATCAGCCGTTGGGCAAGCACTGCCGGCTCGATCCGGCCTTTGCCTTCGACCAGCAACTCGCCAACCAGAATCGCCTGTTCGGTGTCGTCGGTGATCGAACCTTTGGGCATGTTGGCGGCGATCGGTTGCAAAGGACCGGCGTCCTGCAGATCGGTGATGTGGCCGAAGCGGGTCTTGATCGTTTCGCGGTTCAGCGATTGTGTCGGCATGCCCAGCGCATCACCGAGGGCCAGGCCATAAAACGCACCGAGGGCACGGTTGAGCGCGGTCATTTCTGTTCTCCAAATTGCAGGTGCAGGCGGAAATGCACCGGGTCGAGCAGGCTTTCGACCTGCTCCATGAAACGGTTCTGCCGGTCGTAAGTTGTGCGCAAGGCCTTGAGAAACACAGTGCCTTCCGCGCGACCGAGCAGCTCGGCGTCCACGGCATTCAGCGGTTCGGCGCCGATCCACTGATCGCCGCGCTCGCCGATGTAGCCGTAGGCGGCCAGGGTGATGGTCAGCGAGTTGTCGATAAGACCGACACGCGGCAGGCTTTCCAGGCCTCCGGTGGCCGGCAACAGCGAGCGTTCGAGGGAGACCAGCGTGCCGTCATTGGAACGCCGGCGGCGGTCGAGGGTGATGAACTGGTCGGTGCCGAAACGCGAAAGCAAATCCGGCCGGGTCACCGCTTCCAGACGCAGCACTTCGGTGTTGATCAGCGCCCCACTGTCGGCCAGCGCCTGCGCCCAGCCGCTGCGCTGGTCGAGCACCACACCGTCGAAGGTGACGATCGAACCGACCCCGCTTTGCGTGGCGATGTAGTTACGCCGCTTCAGTTCGGCCAGCGCCTCCCGCAACGTGCCACGGCTGACGTTGAATTCCTGAGCCAACTGATGCTCGCCGGGCAACAGAAAGCCGTCCTCCATGAGGCCGCTTTCGATGCGCCGGATGAGTTCGTCGACCACCCGTTGTTTCTTGTCAAATCGTACCTGTCTAATCATGTACAAAGTGATACCCGAAACGGGCGCGGACGGGCAAGGGGTTTTTAGGGGTTCGGACAGAAGGAATGCATCACTGTGGCGAGGGAGCTTGCTCCCGCCGGGCTGCGGAGCGGCCCCAAAACCGGCGACAAGGGTGAGTCTGACACGCAATGTCCGGATTTGCGACTGCTGCGCAGCCGAGCGGGAGCAAGCTCCCTCGCCACAAAATTATGCTTCGCCGGTTAGAATCAGCGTTGTTTGAGGCGGTCGATGACGACGGCCAGCAGCAAAATCGAACCGCGAATCACATACTGATAAAACGTATCAATGTTCTTCAGGTTCATCGCATTCTCGATGATCGCCAGGATCAGCACCCCGGCAATCACGTGGCGGATCATGCCGATCCCGCCACTGAGCGACACGCCGCCGAGCACACACGCCGAGATCACGGTCAGTTCGAAACCCTGGCCGATCATCGGCTGCCCGGAGGTCATGCGCGAAGCGAGAATCACCCCGGCCAGCGCACCGATCACGCCGTGCACGGCGAAAATGATGATCTTGGTCCGGTCAACGTTCACCCCGGCGAGCAATGCCGCCTCCTGGTTGCCACCGATGGCCATGGTGTTGCGCCCGTAGGTGGTGTAGTTCAGCAGCCAGCCGAAGAACAGGAAGCAGACGATGGTGATCAGGATCGGCACCGGCACGCCGAACAACTGGCCGTTGCCGAAGACGAAGAACGATTCCTGCGACACGCCCACCGCTTTGCCGTTGGCGAAAATGTAGGCCAGGCCGCGGACGATCTGCATGGTCGCCAGCGTGGTGATCAGCGCGTTGACCCGCAGCTTGGCAATCACGATGCCGTTGATCAGCCCGACAATCAGGCCCATCACCAGCGCCGCGCTGACGCCGAGGAACACGCTGTTGGTGTCGCGCATCACCACTGCCGCCACCACCCCGGCGCAGGCGATCACCGAGCCCACCGACAAGTCGAAGTGACCTGACGCCAGGCAATACAGCATGGTGCACGCGGCAATGCCGGTGGTAGAAATCGCCAGACCCAGCCCGCGCATGTTCAGCGGTGAGAGGAAGTTATCGATCAGCAGCGTGCAGGCGACGAAGATACCGATCGCCGCCAGCAGCATGACCCAGTCGTCGAGGAAGCGACGCAGGTCCAGCGGTTTGCGGGGAGTCGGCAGCGCCTTGTTTTGGATGGTCATCATAGTCACCTCTCAGTTCGCCACGCCGTCAGCGCGATGGCGCGGCAAAGCCAGTTGCAGCAGGTTGGATTCATTGGCCTGGTCGCGGCTGACTTCGCCGCGCAGCGCGCCTTCGCAGAGCACCAGAATGCGGTCGGAAATGCCCATCACTTCCATCAGGTCGCTGGACACCACGATCACCGAAATTCCGTCGGCGGCCAGGTTATGGATGATCTGGTAGATCTCGGCCTTGGCGCCGATGTCGATGCCGCGAGTCGGCTCGTCGAGCAGCAGCACCTTCATCGGCATCGACAGCCAGCGACCGAGAATCGCCTTCTGCTGATTGCCGCCGGAGAGGAATTTGATCTGCTGACCGGCGTGCGGGGTTTTGACTTTCAGCGCCTTGATCTGCTTGTCGGCGTTGCCCTTCTCCCACAGCCCGCGTAGCAGGCAGCCGAGGCTGGCATTGGCACCGCGCGCGCTGATGTTGATGTTCTCGGCAACGCTGGCCAGCGGGATGATCCCCTCCTTTTTGCGGTCCTCGGGGCACAGCAGGATCCCGGCGGCAATCGCGTCGCGCGGCGAGCGCAACTTCAATTCATGCCCCCGCAGTTCGAGGCGTCCGGCGGTGTTGCGTTCAAGCCCGCTGAGCAAGCGGAACAGCTCGGTGCGCCCGGCCCCGACCAGGCCGAACAGCCCGAGAATCTCGCCCTTGTGCGCCTCGAAACTCACCGGCTCACGCAGCCCCGGGCCAAGCAGACCGTCGACCTTCAACGCCACCGCGCCGCGTGGACGACTGCGGTAATCGTAGATGTCCTGAATGTCGCGCCCGACCATGCAGGTCACCAGTTGATCGTGGGTCAACTGGCTCATGTCATCGAAGGTGCGCACGTAACGACCGTCCTTGAACACCGTCACCGCATCGCAAATGCGGAACACTTCTTCCATGCGATGGGAGACGTAGAGCACCACTTTGCCCTCATCGCGCAGGCGGCTGATGATCGCCATCAAACGGTCGATTTCGCGGGCCGAGAGGCTGCTGGTCGGCTCATCGAAGGCGATCACATGCGCGCCACGGGACAGCGCCTTGGCGATTTCCACCAGTTGCCGCTGGCCGAGCGACAGGCGCCCGACCTTGGTCTGCGGGTCGATTTCATCGGCCAGCCCCTTGAGGCAGGCCAGGGCATTCTGGCGCAGGACGCCACGATTGATCAGGCCGAAACTGGCGGGCAGATGGCCAAGAAACAGGTTCTCGGCCACGCTCATTTCCGGCACCAGATGCAGCTCCTGGTGAATCACCGCGACGCCGCTGCCGATGCTGTCGGCGGTCGACTTGAACGCCATGGCCTGCTCGCCGATCTGCAACTCGCCGCTGCTCGGAATGTAGGCGCCACCGAGGATTTTCAGCAGGGTCGATTTGCCGGCGCCGTTCTCGCCCATCAAGGCGTGCACCTGCCCTGGATGGGCGACGAAGCTGATGGCGTCCAGCGCCTTGACCCCGGGGAAGGTCTTGCCGATCCCGTTGAAGCGCAGGCTGCCGCCGGCGCTGCTTGAGTGTGTCTGTACTTGCGCGTGCATCTGAGTCACCTCTTCACACCGATCGAGCAGCCATCAATTCCACAGGCCGATTTTTTCCAGCTCTTGCTTGAAGTTCTCACGGGTGATCAGGGTGACGTCGTCCATCGCTGTGTACTTCGGCGGTTCTTTGCCGGTGGTGACCCACTCGTACATCATCTCGGCAGTCTTGTAGCCTTCGATGTGCGGGCTTGGCAGCATCGAACCGAAGAAACCGCTGTTGGGCTTTTTCAACTCGCCGATGGCGTCGGTGCCGTTGATGCCGATGCCAATCACGTTGGCGGCGGCGAACCCTGCCGCTTCGGTGGCGCGCACGCCGCCGAGCACGGTGTTGTCGTTCATGCCGCCAATGATCAGGTTCTTCGCCGCGCTGGGCAGCTTGACCAGCGCCGAGTTGGTCGCGTCCATGCTGCCCGGCACGTCGAGGGTTTTCAGCGCGGCGGTCAGGATGTGGTCTTTCGGCAGGCCGGCGTCTTCGAGCGCCTTCATCGAACCGTCGGTGCGCTTCTTGCCGGTGTCGAGTTCGTTGTAGGTGTTGACCACCGCGTAGGTGTCTTTCCAGTCCCAGTTGCGTTTCTTCGCCTCGGCGACCATCGCGTTGCCCTGCTTCTGGCCGACTTCGAACGCGGCCATGCCGAGGTACGGCACGTCTTCCATGAACTTGCCGTTGGCGTCGACGAAACGATCGTCCACGGCAATCACTTTGAGGTCATTGAGTTTGGCTTTGGCCATGATCGCCGGGCCGAGCGAGACGTCCGGCGGGCAGATCACGAAGCCTTTGGCGCCGTTGGCCGCGAGGCTGTCGATGGCCGAGAGAGTTTTCTCGCCGTCCGGGACGGCGATCTTGATCAGTTCGAAGCCTTTATCCTTGGCGGCTTTTTCGGCGAAAGCCCACTCGGTCTGGAACCACGGCTCTTCAGCCTGTTTGACCAGGAAACCGATTTTCACGGTGTCGGCAGCCAGCAGCGAACTGCTCAGACTGAACGCGGTGACCGCCAGGGCGGCACTGCACAGGATACGAATCCCGAAACGACGTTTCATAAGCTGACTCCTTGTTATTTTTTTTGAGCAAATTAAACAGCTTGTGGCGAGGGAGCTTGCTCCCGCTGGGCTGCGAAGCGGCCCTGAAACCGGTTACCTCGGTCAATCAAACACACCGCACAGACCGAATTTACGACTGCTGCGCAGCCGAGCGGGAGCGAGCTCCCTCGCCACAGGTGTGGTGGCGTGACACGTACTGCTGCAAAGCCTGTTGAAAATAGCCATATCGTATGATGATTGGATTTCACGCGGAGTTCACCGCCTGAAACCCGATCCACTCAGTCGTGGTACATCACCGAGCGACCACCATCGATGGTGATGCACGAGGCGTTGATGAACGGCGCTTCATCGCTGGCCAGGAAGACGGCGGTCATCGCCACTTCGAGCGGCTGACCAATGCGTTTTGATGGATGCAGATCAAACGCACGCTGACGCTCGGCCTGCGGATCGGCAAAGCCGTTCCAGTAATCGACATTGAGTTGTGTCTCGATATAGCCCGGGGCAATGGCGTTGACCCGGACGCCCTTCGCCGCGTATTCGATGCCCAGCGCCCGGGTCAGTCCGAGCAAGCCGTGCTTGGCCACCGGATACGGGAAGCAGCCGGGAATGATGTGGCTGGAATGGGTCGAGGCGATGTTGATGATGCTGCCGACGCCCTGCTCGATCATCTGCGGCAGCACGGCTTTGCAGCCGTACCAGGCGCCGTCGAGGTCGATGGCGAAGCAACGGCGCCAGTCTTCTTCGGTCATTTGCAGCGGGTCGCGGAATACGTTGACTCCGGCGCAGTTGACCAGCACGTCGATGCGCCCGTGCAGCTCGACCGCCAGTCTGGCCATGGCGTGCAGGTCATGCTGGCGCGAAACGTCGGCCTTGATCGCTTGCACGTCGTAGCCCTTGTCGCGCCAGTGGGCGGCAACCTTCTCGACCTTCTCTGCCTGAATATCGCTGATCACCAGTCTGGCCTGCTGCGAGGCGAAGGTGGCAACGATCGCCTCGCCGATGCCTTGAGCGGCACCGGTCAGCAGCACCACTTTGTTTTTCAAACGCTCACCCTTCGGCGGCGCAGCCACCGGCGGCAAGGAAAGAGGTTCAGCCATTGATCAGGACTCCTGTTCGTCAGCACAAAAAAACCGGGCATCTGCCGATGTCCGGTCTGGAAGACTGTGAAAACGAAACAGGCAGGCGCGGCGAGCGACGCCGGACCGTTGCGAGACGCTGACTCCGCTGAGGAGTGCGATAAAGATTCGCTGCATCACTTCACCTGTTTTGTTCTTTTTAAGTGTGAGTGCGTGTTACTGCTGGAGCCGACTATAAACCCGACCGCCAAATAATCTCAATATATAATTTTGCATCCCACATTTTGGGATTTAGCCTGCGAACCGCGTGCAGAGCTTGCCCGGCACATCGACGCGCATCGACAGGACTGCGCCATCCAGTGGATGGTTTTGCGGACTCTGGGCGCTGGTGATGTACAGGGTTTTCAGGTCTTCGCCACCGAATACGCAACTGGTCGGGCGGCTGACAGGCAGATCAATTTTGCGCTCGACCTTGCCGTCCGGCGTCAGGCGCAGCAGGCAACTGCCGTCCCAACGGGCGTTCCAGACATAACCCTCGGCGTCGACTGCCGATCCGTCCGGGCCGCCATTCTGGTCAGGGCCATACCAGATCTCGGCGTCATCCAGATTGCCATCGGTGTGAATGAAATAGCGATTGAGCGCCCCGTCGAGGCTGTCGCCGAACAGCAGTCTGGTGCCGTCATCACTCCACAACAGCGTATTGGGAATGCCCAGACCAAGCAGCAATGGCGTGACGCGCTGATCGGGATCGATACGGAACAAGCCACCGGAGCGGCGCACGATCGGCAGGTCTTCGCCGTGGTCACCGATGTTGTTCTGCATGGTGCCGAGCCACAGCCGACCCTGAGCGTCGCAGCGCGCTTCGTTGGGCCGATTGCCCGGTTGCGGGTCGGCGATGCAGAACAAAGTCAGGCGTGGCTCAAGGCCCGGTGAGTCGAGATCCAGACGATAGACGCCGCTGCTCAGGGTCACCAGCGCATCGCCGCTGGCACACGGGATGAACGCGGAAACGTGCTCGGGCATCTGCCAGATCTGCACGTTGTTGCCGATCAGCCGCAGCGCCTGTTTGCCGGCGATATCGACCCAGTACAGCGCCTGGGTGGGGGCGTCCCAGAACGGGCCTTCACCGAGTCTGGCGCGGTGTTGGGTTACGGCGGTCCAGCTCATGGCAACTCCTTGGGTCTTGGTGTTCTAAATGTGGGAGCGAGCTTGCTCGCGAAAGCGGAGTGTCAGTCGAAGGCGGCGTATCTGATTCGCCGCCTTCGCGAGCAAGCTCGCTCCCACAGGGGAATTCAGGCTTTGTCAGCTGGCTTTTTTGTCGGCCATCACCTGCGGGTAAAAGCGTTTGATCGCCAGGTCGGCGTTGTCGATCAAGGTCATGCAGGCCCACACGCCGCGCGCGGAGTCGCGGGCGGCGATGGCGTCGGCCATGTCCCTGTGGATCGGCAAGGTACGACGCAGTTCATCGGGGTCGGCGGCGGAGACTTCGAACGACACGGCGAGCAAGGCGCCGAGGGCCGGGACCATTTGCTCGATGAACTGGTTGTGGCTGGCCGCCAGAATGCATTCGTGGAAGGCCTGATCGGCACGGTTGTAATCAATGCCGCTGTCGACCGCCCGTTCCAGCGCGTTGTAGGCCAGTTGCACCGCGTGAATCTGCTCCAGACTGGCACGCTCGCAGGCCCAGCGCACGGCCATCGGTTCGATGGTACGGCGCAGGTCGAGCAGGTCATCGACAAAGTTTTCCGGCAGGCCGTTGCGTGAGAGCCAGCCGACGACTTGCGGATCAAACAGGTTCCAGCGCCGCACCGGCAACACCCGGGTACCGACTTTCGGCCCGACTTCGAGCAGGCCTTTGGCGACCAGGGTCTTGATGGCTTCGCGGATCACGGTGCGGCTGACACCTAACTGCTCGCCCAGATCCGCCTCGACCTTGATCGCCTGCCCCGGTTTGACCTGGCCAGCGGCAATCCAGCTGCCCAGCCAATCGACCGTTGACGCATGAAAGCTGCTGGACATGGAGACCTCAAAGCAGTTGGCGATGGGTGTCCACGCTAATGATCATATGATTGATAGTCAATCGGGATTTTCTGCTGAAACATAAACCCCCTGTAGGAGTGAGCCTGCTCGCGATAGCGGTGGAACAGTCAATGTTGATGGTGACTGACACACCGCTATCGCGAGCAGGCTCGTTCCTACAGGGGATTGTGATCAAGGTTCGAGGCCGATCCGGAAGAACTCGCCGCCACTCCATACGCCGAGCCAGCGCTGCCCATCCATTTCGCGGCTGACCGCCAGTTCCACTAATTGGTAAAACACGTTGCGGTGAATCAGCGCTTCAAGGTTAGTGCGCACATGCACATAAGGCGCAGGTTCCTGGGTTGTCGGGTCGATCTCGACGCGGATCGGATGTTCCGGCCCGGCCTCGGCGGTCTCTTCAACGTTGGTGGTGAAACGCAGGACCTGCGCCTCGCCCTCGCCTTCCACTTCCACGGCAATCGCCACAAACGGCGCGTCGTCGACCTTGATCCCGACCTTCTCGACCGGGGTAATCAGGAAATAATCATCGCCGTCGCGGCGGATGATGGTGGAGAACAGTTTAACCATCGGCTTGCGCCCGATCGGCGTGCCCAGGTAGTACCAGGTGCCGTCGCGGGCGATGCGCATGTCGATGTCGCCGCAGAAGTCCGGGTTCCACAAGTGCACCGGCGGCAGGCCTTTGGTTTTGGGGATCTGTCCCAACAGGTCATTGGCTTTTTGCGGGCCACTCATGGCGTACTCCTTGATTTATTGGTCGCCGACTCCCAGCAGGCTGCGCGCATATTGCGCCAGCGGCGGGCCGATCAGGTCTTCCGGCTTGTTGTCGTGAAACGTCAGTAAACCGCCACGACTCTTGATCCGTGCAGTATCAATCAAATACTGGGTGCTGGTCTCGATCAACATGATCTGAATCACCCCGCCGTCGATACCCAGGCGATCCACGGCTTCCTGATCGAGCCACTCGTCGGAGTTGCCGATACGGTCGTCAGCCTTGGCGAAACGGGTGTAAAGCAGGTAGTGCGCGCCGGCGTCGCGGGCTTCGCCCATCGCTTGGTCAAGACCTTCCGGGGCACGGGCGCGGCGGACCATCGGGAAGTATTCGACAAAGCCCTTGAAGGCTTCTTCAGCCACCACGTTCGGCCGTGGGTAGGAGCCACCCGGCGGTGCGAATGAACCTTGGGCGATGTAGATGAACGAGTCCGGCTGAATGCGGAAATTGTTCACCCGACGGCTGTCGCTGTGATCCAGCAGCCCCGCGTCGCTCATCTGATAGCGAGTGCCTTCGGCCATATCGCTGACAGTCATACAGCCGCCAAGCGCCAAAACGGCCAGCAGCAAAACCAGGCTACGCATCCTCATCCTCCAGAAGCCGGTGACGGAAAACCGGCGAATGGCCGTTGGATGCAGCTTTTGCGCCAGTCCTTGTAACTGCGCAGGTATCCGATTTGAAATAAGGTATTTGTGGCGAGGGAGCTTGCTCCCGCTCGGCGGCGCCGCGCTCGAAAATCCGGGATTTAGAGTAAGCTGGACGAGCTGACATGAATGGTTTTCGGATCAACTGGCAACCCAGCGGGAGCAAGCTCCCTCGCCACAAAAGCCAGTTCAGCCGCCGATGATCTTCATGACCGTCGCGCCACCGGAGAACGCCACTTCCTGCTTGTCGCCCAACGCCTTGACCAGCAAACGCTGCAATGCCGGCAATGCCTGATGACGTGGCTTGTCGAGCAGATCGCCGACATAGTGGCGGTTGCTCGACGACAGGCAGCCATGCAGCCAACCGGTCGACGACAGACGCAAGCGCGAACAGGTTCTGCAGAACGGCACGCTTTCGTTGGCGATCACGCCGAAATGGCCGCGGCCCGGGATCGCATAGCGCACGGCCGTGGCATCCACCGGCGCATCGGCCTGGGCGTACTCGTAGCGCTCGCCGATCAGGCTCAGCAGTTGCTGCAGGCTGACGAACTGTTGCAGGAAGGCGTTGGAGTCGGTGGCGAGGTGGCCCATGCGCATCAGCTCGATGAAACGCAGCTCGTAGCCACGCTCCAGGCAGTAATCGAGCAGCGGCATCACCTGATCCAGGTTCTGCCCGCGCAACGGCACCATGTTGACCTTGATCTTCAGCCCCGCCGCTTTCGCCTGCTCCATGCCATCGAGCACGGTCGCCAGATCGCCGCCACGGGCGATGCTGCGAAACGCGCCGGCATCCAGGGTATCGAGGGATACGTTGATCCGACGCAGACCGGCGTCCACCAGCAGTGGCAGCTTCTTCGCCAGGAGTTGACCGTTGGTGGTCAGGCTGATGTCTTCCAGGCCCATCTTGCCGACGGCGCTCATGAAAGATTCGAGTTTGGGGCTGACCAGCGGCTCGCCACCGGTGATGCGCAAGCGCTCGATGCCGGCGGCTTCGATCAGATAGCAACGCCGCGC
>Ga0153948_1000313_pt1 | contig 26176 bp, 26 predicted proteins | sample TSNJ032MetaG_FD_104696 | JGI IMG/M metagenome (GOLD analysis project Ga0153948, IMG submission 104696) | Attine ant fungus gardens microbial communities from New Jersey, USA - TSNJ032 MetaG | ecosystem: Host-associated > Fungi > Mycelium > Unclassified | place: USA: New Jersey, Wharton State... | reverse complement strand
GGGAAAGACCGCAGCACCGGCAGCTGCCGCAAAGGCATCTTCGACGAGCGACGATCTGAAGGCGCTTGTGGCACTGGAAGCCGAAAACATCAAGCTGCGCAAGGAACTGGCTGCGAAGCTTCGCTCGGAAAACACCGAACTGCGCAAGCGTCTCGGCAAGGCATAACAAACAGCATTCAGCCGCTGAACCAAAAGACGCCAAACAGGTGCCCCGCTAAAAGCCGGGCACCTGTTTTCGTTTTGGAGGATTGTCCGTTGTCTTTCCGCTGCTACGAACTGCGTTCAATCAACCTTCTTCAACTCGTGCCGACATGTGATCATTCTCCGCAGAGTGTCATCTTGCCGGAAGAAATGGTGATACAACGCTGCCCCTGCATGCAGCGCAACCAGTCCCATAGTGCCGTATACAAATATTGCATGTAGCCACGACCAGAATGCTTCATCAGCATCTGAAACCGGTAGCGACATATTCGGCATGACAAAGAGGTCAAAAACATAGCTTGGAATGCCAAGCGCCGAAGTTGACACAATTGCCCAGCCGGTCATTGGCACTAGGATCGTCATCGCCAATAGTAGCTTGTGAACAATCCGTGCAAGATGCCATTCGAATGGACTGACCCCGGCACTCGACGAGGGCCGGGTGTTTACAACGAACCAGAACAATCGGACCAGAGCGAGTGCAAGGATCAAAAAGCCAACCGATTTATGCCATTGGTAAAGCGAAAACTGGAGCGCCGGTTTATTCGCTGTTTCCTGAGTGAGAAATCCGAGGCCAATCTGCACGACGATCAACAGAGCAATCGACCAGTGCAGTATTTGTGTGAGGCAGCTGTAAGCTGCTCGTGTGTTACGCCACATGACACCCTCCCGAAACCAACCTCCACCCTATTCGAACTGCTTGTAGGCGCTCATGGCAATTTGCTGAAGACGCGGGCGCGGCAAGTCACCGACAAGCGCGCAATTGAGCGCATTATCGCTCCAGATGAGCGCCTCCAGATTGCCCTGTGTCAGATAACGCAATGATGTTTCCCTGTTATCGTCAGAAGGAACAATAAAAAGCGTCACGCGTTTGCCGCTCGTATCCTCATACATTAATTGGGCCGCTGGCCCACCATTGGCTGGCAAAAGACGACCGCCAACCAAAAAGAGCCCTTCTGTCCGCAGATCAGGTATTACGAGGGTTCGCTCCAGTCGCTTGGAAAGCCAAGCAGACAGATGTTGCTCCTGCTCTGCTTTCACCTCAACCGGATGCACAATTTCACTTGTATAAAGACTATGGGCGGCCATCGCTTCGGTTACGAGCGGCATTGATGATGGTGGCGTGGGCGCGAAAGCATCACGACCAAACCATCCAGCACCCGCACTAACAGCGACCAAAACTACAGCAGCGGCTGCCATGCGCCAGGAACCCTGCCGCGTGGATTGAATTTCGTCTCTGATGGCACCCGGGCTCAACCGTGCAGGTACAGGCTCCCGCGCGACATGCGAATAGAGTGCCTGCAAAGTTTCATTCTGTCGATGCCAGACACCAATCTCTGAGGCCAGTTGAGGATTAGCGGACAGTTCTGCCTCGATCACCTGACGACGCTCAACAGGAAGCAGCCCATCCACATAGGCTTGCAATTCAGCGTCACTGATCAACCTGTTTTTCATTTCAAGGCCCTCAAATGCGAACCGTTCTCCTCTGTAAGACTGCGCAATGTTGCGCGAGCTCGTCCCAGACGTGACATCAATGTACCAAGTGGAACCTCAAGCACGGAAGCCGCCTCTGTGTAGCTCATACCTTCAACTGCGACCAGCAGAAGCGCTTCGCGTTGCTCCGAAGGCAATGTTTGTATTGCCCGCGCCGTCTCGGCGAAAGCAAGTCTGGACGGCGATGCGCTTGGCACCTGTGGTTCAACCATAACGCTCGACAGTGGCGCACTGTCCGGGGCCCGGCGTCTGTGGCGCAACTCATTGCGCCACAGGTTAACGAGGATGCGGAAAAGCCAGGCACGCAATGGCCCAGATGGTTTCCATAAACTGCTTTTGCGAATTGCGCGCTCCAGACAATCCTGCACGAGATCGTCCGCCCAATCGATGTCATGTGTCAGCGCTCGGGCGTAACGCCTGAGCGCGGGAACACATTCCTCCATTTCTTCCAAAAAGCGCGACATTCTCGAACCGGTCCTGCACTCAATCCTTGGCTATATGCCAGATACCGCCGACCCCGTCGCCTGACACGTCACCGGGTTTTTTATCGCCTTGCCAGAGATATAGCGGCTGTTCTTCATGTGCCCACTGTTTCGTGCCGTCCTTGCGTGTGACGAGAGTGAACTCAGAATCCATTTTTGCACCCTTGGAAGCCGTCAGAGGCGGCCACTTCTTCGCGCAGTCATCGTAACAGTTGGATGTTCCCTTGCTGTCCTTGTCGAATACATAGAGGGTCATGCCCTTTGCGTCGGTCAGAACTTCACCCTTCGCCGTTTTCATCGTCTTGACGGCGCCAGACGCATAATCTTCACTATGTGCGGCCAGTGGCATGCTAACGACGAGGGCGGCTGTCGCCAAAAACGCTGTCACTTTAATCATGATAGTCCTCCTCTACGGGTTGGTCTTAGTCTCCGTCTTGAAGAACACCGCAGGAATGAATTTAATCCCGATCATCTAACATTATTTTTCGCCCAGTAGCTCCATGTCGAAATCAACAACATTGGAATAGATCGGCGTACCGACATCCATAGGGCGAACGCAAAACCTCACCGGTCACATGAAACGTAACGGTCTTCTCGCCATGACCAACCATGGACACGAAGAATGTTTCACCATGCGTCTTGCCGCGGGCAGTCAGAACGCCGTCGATCCGGGCATTCAGTGGTCCCGTCTGGGTGATCTTTGTCGAGCGAAACACGAGAACCGGATAGTGCTCAATATCAAAGACGGCTGACGATTTGAGAAAGTCGCTGATGCGCGTCTGTCTTGCGTCGACGCTCGCTGGCTTCAGCGTAAAGGACACAGACGACTTTGCCAGATTTTGAGCATTGAGATTAAAATCGCCCGCAAATTCAGCAAACGAACCCGCCAGACCGCCGCCACCAACCTGACCAACACGAAAGCTGATAATTGATGAGCGCTGGATCGTATAATGTCCGTTGACGGCTTCCAGACTATCGGCGAAGGCTGACGCCGACGAAAGAAGGAATAGCATTGAAATCGAGAGTGCGCGGATCATGACGACCTCCCATGTCTGCTGCATTATAGCATCAACACCCGGTCCCGCCTTTTAATCCGCCAGTCGTGTTCTTTTTTCAGAACATCCATTTACCGCCGATCGCTCTTGTTGCGACCGGCGTTCTTATGGGTATTCGGTGAGCCAATTATTTGTGTTCGGGCCAACCGTAGCGGTCGTCCAGCGCATCATAGCCGGCGAGTCCAATTACGGCGCTGAACTCAGCATATGTCACCATGGCATCTGCGCGGCTAAGCGGAGTGCCTTCCGCCTTCAGCACATCAAGAGTGTCCCGAACGGCTTTAACCGCTGAGAAAAGGGCAGAAAGCGCATAGAAGGCGATGTTGAAGCCAAGCTCTTCCAAGTCCTTTGCCTTCAGCGCGGTGGTCTCATTGCCGTCAACGATGCTGACGACTTTCGGACCCTGTACGCCCTTAGACACCGCCTCGACGTCGGCGATCTTCTTGATCCCATCGACAAAAACCAGGTCGGCACCCGCATCCTGATAGAGCTTAGCGCGACGAATGGCTTCATCAATGCCTTCGCTCTGGATCGCATCCGTCCGCGCAATCAACAGCATCGGGTGCTGGCCACGTGCTTCCACGGCACAGCGCAGACGGCGAATGTTTTCCTCTGCAGGAATAACCCGTACGCCCGAACGTTGCCCGCATCGCTTCGGCAATTGCTGGTCTTCAAGATGAATGGCGGCAACGCCAGCCTGGATATACTCCTCGACCGTGCGCCAGATATTGGCGGGACCGCCATAACCGGTATCAGCGTCCGCGATGACCGGAATATCGACCGCGCGAACCATGTCGCGCGCGTGTGTCGTCATCTCTGTTTGCGACAGCAGACCAATATCCGGCAAACCCAACCGCGAGGCCGTCGCTCCGAAACCGGTCATGTAAATGGCCGGAAATTGCGCCATTTCGACCAGTCGTGCCGTCAATGCATCGGCTGCGCCGGGCGTTTGAAGCAACCGACCGGACTCAATGCCAGCTCTCAGTTTTTCAGCTGTATTTTTCATCATGCTCTCCCTGTTCAGCGACCGCCAGAAACATCCACAACGACACCGGTAATATAGGACGCCTCTCCGGAGAGGAGCCAAACAGCTGCATCAGCAACTTCAGCCGCAGTGCCAAGCCGCTTCAGCGGGATCATATTGGCCATTGCTTCGATATTGGCCGGATCAGCAAAAACATCCTGCTGAATTTCCGTGTTGATGACGCCGGGAGCCAGCGCATTAACACGCGCTTTCGGTGCAAGTTCCTTGGCAAGTGCGACCGTGAAAGATGCGATTGCGCCTTTGGTCGTTGCGTAGACGATGTTGCCGACCATGCCGCCGGTGCGGGCCGCAATCGAAGACAAATTGACAACGGAGCGGTCATCACGACTGGAAGGAGCGCGGATGAACGCGCTGGAAACATAAAAGGCGCTCTTCAGATTGACGCTCAGAACACGATCAAGTTCCGGCTCATTCATATCTTCAACAGTCATGCGCTGTCCGATGATACCGGCATTGTTCAAAAGATGATCAATGCCGCCAAACGACTGCACAAGAGCTTCCATGGCCGCTTCAACCGACGACTGTTCGGCAACATTGACCGTTGCGGTCAACACACGGTCGCCGTGAACGGCCTGACATTCAGCGAGCCGCTCAGCATTGATGTCCCACACCGCAACTTTCGCGCCAAGCCCTACCAGCTTGTCGGTAACGGCACGGCCGATTCCCGACGCGCCACCAGTGACGAGAACGGTCCGGTCAACGAAATAACCCGAGCTGGCGATTGCCGATTGAGATTGCTGCACTTTAATCCTCCCGCCACAAATGGCGTCCTGTTTCAGTCGGCGGCAAGAATGACCAGATCAGTCCGATTGTCAACTAGGGTTCTAGTTAATGTATGCCACTTGTGCGTACTTCCTTTCCGGTCTATAGGTGCCCGACGAAAGGTGTCGCGGAGGGCGGCATCAAGCTTAGGGAGGAATGTCATGGCGGATGCAATCCGTGCTGACGGCGCTCATTTGAATACAAGTCTACGCGACCGAACGATCCGCAAACTCAATATGCGCATCGTCCTTTTCTGCTTCATCTGCTTCATCGTGAACTATCTGGATCGCGTGAATATCGGCTTCGCCGCGCTGCACATGAATGACGACATCGGCCTGACCCCATACATGTTCGGTCTTGGCGCGGGGATTTTCTTCATCGGCTATCTGGCTTTTGAAATCCCCAGCAACATGATCCTGCACAAAGTCGGTCCGCGGATATGGATCGCCCGTATCATGGTCACCTGGGGCATCGTCTCCTGTGCGATGGCCTTCGTGCAGGGACCTACGTCCTTTTACATCCTGCGTTTCCTGCTCGGCGTTGCCGAAGCGGGTTTTGCGCCGGGCGTCCTCCTCTATCTGACCTACTGGTTTCCTGCCAAAGAACGTGGCCGCGCGACGGCTTTCTTTATGGCCGCAACCGTGTTGTCGATTGTCATCGGAGCTCCGATTTCCGGCTGGTTGATCGATGCAGGCGAAGGTCTGTTTGGCTTGCATGGCTGGCAGGCAATGTTCATTCTTGAAGGACTTCCTGCCATCGTTCTCGGTGTTATCACCTTCTTCTATCTCGTCGATTCACCGCAAAAGGACAGCAAATGGCTGGCAGCGGACGAACGTGCCTGGCTCCTTGAACAGCTTGCCGAAGACGAAAAGAACACCCAGCCCGACACGCGTCACAGCCTGCGCGAAATCTTCAGCGATTTCCGGGTATGGCTTCTCACGCTGGTTTACATGTTCAATGGCATCGCAGTTTATGGCGTGATCATGTGGCTGCCGCAGATCGTGAAGACCTTCGGTCTGACGACCCTGCAGTCCGGCTTTGTCTCGGCCATACCGTTCATTTTCGCCGCATTTGGGCTCGTCTTCATTTCGCGCAGTTCCGACCGCACGGGTGAACGCAAGATTCACACGGCTATCTCCGGCCTGTTCGGCGGCCTCTTCCTGGCAGCCAGCGCGCTTGCGCCCAACCCTTATCTGGGCCTGCTGCTTCTCTGCATCTGCGCCTTCTTCCTCTGGTCATACCTTGGCGTATTCTGGACCTTGCCAACGCAGTTCCTTACTGGAGCGGCAGCTGCTGGCGGTCTGGCTGCAATCAATGGCTTTGCACAGATCGGCGGCTTTACTGGCCCCTATCTTGTAGGCTGGGTCAAAACTGCGACCGATAGTTTTTCGATCTCGCTTCTGGTACTTGCAGTATTTCCTATCATAAGCTTCTTCCTCTGCATGAGCTTGAAAGCGAAACGCGACTAGACCACATTACCGGCAGCGATAAAAAATTCGCTGCCGGAAATTCTTTGAGGAGACCGTGTACTGGCATGACAAAGCCGAAAACGCCCCCCCGCAAGAGTCTTGTCCCGACGATCGCTGATAAAATTCGTGCAGCCATTGTCGACGCCGAGCTTGATTTCGGGGAAAACCTCTCCGAAGACACTTTGGCCTCGGCATTTGAAGTCAGCCGAACGCCTGTTCGCGAAGCGCTCAATCTGTTGCAGATGGAAGGGCTGGTGATCATCGTCCCGAAATCCGGCACCTATGTCTTCACACCGACGCTCGAAGACATTGCTGAACTTTGCGACTATCGCGTTGGGCTGGAAAAGCAGGCTATTGCGTTGACCCCGCAAAAATCACTGCCCCTAGCGGTCAGTGAACTGCAAAAGCAATTGAAAGCCATGACCGAGGCCGTTGAAAGCGGCGACATGCAGGCATATGGGCGCGCTGATACGGCATTTCACCTCGCCTTTTTCCATCATTGCGGCAATCGCTATCTGAAAAATGCCTATGACCTTATTCTCGGTCGTGTCGCATCTTTAAGAACACATCTTGCCATTCGCGCAGAAGGTGAACCGGATCGGTCCTATAAAGATCATACGCATATGATCAGCCTTCTTGCAGAGAACAAGCGCGACCAGCTCTCAACTATACTGACTGCGCATATTCTTCGCACCAAGGATAATTATCTCGATGCATTTCAAAAGCTGTCGGCAAACGTCAATGGCGGAAGGGCCGCGCGGCTTCGCCGTCGTCTGGCTCTGACAGAATAATCAAAAGCACATTGTCCTTTGACGGGCTTTTAAAGAATGGCGCTGCGGCGCCATTTTTGTTTTCGGCTTCACAAGCCCTCATCGATTTTGATACGCAGCGTGCGACACTTAGGACCTCACGCACACAATCGCTCACTGCGATTTAAAATCTGATACATCAGATATTGACATATCACAAAATAGACGGCTATTTCTTTCAACAGGGAGTTTCAGGGAGATTTGAACTTTGGATTCGCAGGCGTTAGCTCTCAAGCCGATTAAGCTGAGAAATCTCAGAGATCATGTGCATGACAGTTTGCGGGAAGCGATTATTTCCGGTCGCCTGAAATCCGGTGAAAAACTGAATGAGCGTCAGCTCGCAGCCGATCTCGGCATCAGCACCAGCCCGCTCAAGGAAGCGCTGAGGCAACTTGAGGGTGAAGGTCTGGTCAGGACGGAATCGCGTCGTGGTACATTTGTGTGCTTCAACGAACGTCAGGCCGAAGAAATGATGCTCGCACGCGCCGCCTTAGAAAGCATCATCGCGCGTCAGGCTGCAAAACACGGGAGCGAGGAAGCCTTTGAATTCCTTCGCGCCACCATTGAGGAAATGCGCGCGGCGGTGGAAACCGGCGATGTCGACGAACTGATTGAACTGAACGAGAAATTTCACGACGGCATCCATGAAGCATCCGGCTGTGAGTATCTCCGCCGGTTGCAAAACGCCCAACGCATGTATGACCACGCTGCACGCGTAACGGTGCTGTCACAAGACGTTGTTCGCCGCCAGTCTTTCGGCGAGCACGAGGCCATCATGTTGGCGATAACCAAAAGAAACGGGGATTTGGCCGAACGGTTGATGCGTGAGCACATCGTAAAGGCAGGGGAGACGCATATCGAACTGGTCTTCTGACCGGTCTATTGGGAGGAAACAATGGATTTAGCAGGCTACCGCCGGGTGCTTCGCGGCATTTCGGGCGTGCATGCAACCGCTTATGACGCACAGGGCGAAATCGACCCTGTGCTGACGGCAAAAATCGTCTCGCGCATTGCAGATGCGGGCGTGCATAATATCGTCAGCGGCGGCAATACTGGAGAGTTCTACAGCCTGACCGAAGACGAAGTCATTCGTTTGCAGTCACTGGCAATTGAGGCTGCCGCTGGAAAAGCCGCAGTCACAGCCGCCGCAGGACGTTCGGTGCGTGAAGCCATAAAAGTGGCAAAAGCGGCAAGCGCGGCCGGTGCGGACGGTGTGATGATTCATCACCCGCTGGACCCCTTTGCGGCGCCTCATGCTCAGGTGGATTACTTTATCGCAATTGCTGAAGCGATTGATCTGCCCATCGTCGCCTATATCCGCTCTGATCTGATCCCGCTTGATGAAATGGTCAGGCTTGCCACCCATCCAAAAGTTGCCGGGGTAAAGTTCGCATCCCAGAACACGATGCTGTTCTTTGAATGCTGCCGGGCAACAAAAGGGATGGATGCGACCTGGATTTGTGGCCTCGCAGAAAGCTGGGCCCTACCCTTCTATGCGCTCGGCGGACGCGGTTTCACATCCGGGCTGGTCAATGTTGCGCCCAAGCGTTCGCTCGCGGTGTGGAATGCACTGGAAGCGGGCGATTACAACCGCGCGCGTTCGCTTGTTGAGAGCATCGCCGAATTCGAAACCATGCGTACAAAATACCGCAATGGCGCCAATGTGACGGTCGTAAAGGAAGCTTTGCAAATCCAAGGGCTAGCCGTTGGCAAGGTCCGGCTTCCGGGGCTGCCGCAACTTGAAAAGCATGACCGCGAAACGCTTCAGCGGATCGTCGCGGGTTGGGAGACAGATGGCTTAGTCTGACAGATGAAATCAGGGCGTCCTGACAGGGAGAAGATGGGCGCACCGCAGAACCAAAAATGGAGGAGAACATGAATAAGGGAATTTCGCGCCGTACATTCATGGCGGGGGCCGGGCTTGCAACAGGCATGGGCATCATGCTGCCGAAAGGTGTTTGGGCACAGTCGGCAAAACTGCCGTCATCACCCGTAGCGTTGAACGTTATCGATGCTGCTGGCAATCTCGCCCTGACCCAACCGATATTTGATAATTTTGCATCCGAACAAAAGGCGCTCGTTTCACGCTTTACATTCAATAAAGCGCCAGCGCCTGAACTGCCCGGTAAGATCAAGGCTCAGCAGCGCGCCAACCGCATCGACATCGATCTGGTCATTGTCGGCCCTGATGCGCTATCTGCAGGTCTTGCAGACGATATCTGGACGGATATCATCGCCTTACCGGAAAACGGCCTGCCCAAGCTGCAGGACATTTATCTTGAGCCAGCGTGGCGCATGCAGGAAATGTCCAAGGGCAAAGGCGTCGTGGTCTCCTATTATCCGTCGGGCCCGCTTCTGGAATTCCACCCAGACAAGGTCAAGACCGCGCCGAAGAACGCGGAGGAACTTCTGGCCTGGACAAAGGATAACCCGAAGAAGTTCATCTATGCCCGTCCTGCCAATTCAGGTCCCGGCCGCACGTTCCTGATGGGCCTGCCCTATCTTCTCGGCGACAGCAATCCAAAAGACCCTATCAATGGCTGGGAGAAGACCTGGGCCTATTTGAAGGAATTGCACAAGAACATCGAATATTATCCGGCAGGTACCGGTGCCTTGATGAAGGAACTGGGCGAAGGCACCCGCGATATGACCGTGACCACCACGGGCTGGGATATTAATCCGCGTGCGCTCGGCGTCGTGCCGAAGGAAATGGGCGTCAGCAAGCTTGAAGGCTTCCATTGGGTTTGCGATGCGCATTATTTCGCAATTCCAAAGGGCGTCTCAGAAGAAAAGATCGCCGTCCTGATGGAGTTCATCAAATTCGCCTTGAAACCGGATCAGCAGGCTTATTCTTACGACGCCGGCTATTTCTATCCGGGTCCGGCAGTCAAGGACGTTACGATCGAGATGGCACCGAAGGAAAGCCAGAATATCATCGCTGAATTCGGACGTCCCGAATATGCCGAATGGATCGCCAATAATCCGATTGAACTGCCTCTTGAACCGGAAGCGCTTGTCGCTGCTTTCCGGCGTTGGGATGAAGAGGTCGCGGCCAGCTAAGGCTTTTAAGCGGGTATTTCCGGGCGAGCCTTACCGGCTCGTCCAGAAACGCCCATGATCGTCAAACCAATCATGGTGTTTGCGTCAATGTCCTTTCAAGAACTCCGGCTAGACCGGATGAGCCGATCATTCGGAACTTTCAATGCGCTGAGGGAGATTAACCTCACCATTCGGAAAGGCGAATTCATCGCACTTCTCGGTCCTTCCGGCTGCGGAAAGTCGACAGCTCTCAATTGCATTGCCGGTCTTCTCGGCACGACGGGCGGCGGCATCTATATCGATAACCGTCGTGTCGACCAGCTAAAGCCCGAGGATCGCGGCTTTGGTATGGTTTTCCAGAACTATGCGCTGTTTCCGCATATGAACGTTCTGCAGAATGTTGGCTTCGGCCTTAAAATGCGCGGGCTGGCCAAGAGTGAAATTGAAAAGCGCTCACGCGCTGCACTGGCTTTGGTGCGCTTGCAAGGACAGGAAGAAAAACTCCCCGGACAACTCTCAGGCGGTCAACAACAGCGCGTGGCTATCGCCCGCGCGATTGTGATCGAGCCTCCTTTGGTTTTGATGGATGAGCCGCTTTCCAACCTCGACGCCAAGCTGCGCCTCGAGATGCGCGCTGAAATCCGCCGCATCCATAATCAGCTTGGCTCCACCACAATCTACGTTACGCACGATCAGGACGAAGCCTTGTCGCTTGCAGATCGCATCGTGGTGTTGCGCGACGGCGAGATCCGTCAGGTTGGCAAGCCTAACGAGCTTTATGAAGCGCCTCTCTACAGAGATGTTGCTGCATTCATGGGGTTTCGAAACGCGTTGCCCGGCAAGATCACCCGCATCGAAAACGGACAGGCGACGATTGCCGTTGCTGACAGTGAACTGACCGGGCGTGCGGCTGACACATTGAAGGTGGGCGATGAAGCCGTGTTGATGGCTCGCGGCGACGATGTCGTTTCAGGCTCCGATCATCGAAATGTCTTGCAGGCAACGGTCGAGGCCATCGAATATCGCGGTCGTGAATATGTGGGCACAGCACGCACACAGACGGGTCTGGAACTTATCTTTCACGGTCCCAAAGGCGTTGAACCCGGCAGTCAGATTGCACTCGGTATCGATGTCGCCAATGCGCTTGTCTTTCCGGCGGAGGGCTGAGACATGGCCGATATAGCTCAAGAGAGATATGCCGAGGCTCCGTTGACACCCAGCCTTCGACAACGGCTGGCCAATCGCGGCTTTGACGGCGTGACGTTGCTCATCCTGCCCGCGCTGCTGTTTGTGATTGGCGTTTTCATTTACCCGTTTCTTTATGGGCTGGTTTTGTCGTTCAATCCGTTGGACGGCGGTGGCGCATTCGCCAATTACGCCAAATTCTTCTCCGATCCATTTCTTTACAAAACCATCGGCGCCACTTTGTGGCTTGCCGTTCCGGTTACGATTATCAGTGTGATGTTTGCAGTACCTATTGCTTTGCGGGTTCGATTGATGCGTCGTCAGAGGCTGCTGACGACCATACTGGTCCTGCCCATAACGCTCGGCACCGTTCTGATTGCAGAAGGTCTTCTCAACTATCTCGGCCCACAAGGCTGGTTCAGCCGCACGCTGATATTCATCGGCCTGATCGATAGTCCGTTGAAGCTGACCAATAATTACTGGGGTGTCTTTGCCTCGCTCGTCATAACCGTCTTTCCTTTCACGTTTCTGCTGACACTTTCTTACATCACCGGCATTGACCCTGCATTGGAACGGGCGGCGGCCACACACGGAGCCAATAGTTGGCAGCGTTTTCGATATGTCATGTTGCCCTTGCTGGTACCCGGACTGGTCGTGGCGGCCTGCCTTACCTTCGTTCAGGCTTTCGCCGTCTTCCCTTCCGCCGTGCTTTTGGGTGCACCATCAGGCCCCACACGCGTCATATCCATTGCTGCAGCACAAGCGGCATTCGAGCAGTATGACGACTCCATGGCATCTTCGATCGCCATGATCATGGCAGCCGTACAATTGCTCGTCGTCGGTGCGCTTCTTGGCGTCCGCTCATTTTTCTATCGTGGCTCGACAGCCGGCGGGAAAGGATAAATCATGGTTCGCGATACATCCCTTCTCTCCAAACTCTGGATCACGGTTGTCTGGCTTCTGACCGGCTTCTTCGTCCTCAATGTTCTGGCGGTCATCACGGCTGTCCTCGTATCGAGTTTCGGCACGCGCTGGCTGGGTACCTGGCTTCCGGACGCTTTCACCACGCGTTGGTATGCGGCGGCCTGGGCTGAATTTCAGCTGGATCAGGTTTTGCTCGTCACATTCCAGGTGGTCTTTGCAGTTGTGATCCTGTCCGGCATTCTCGGCGTAACCGCTGCCTACGCCATGGCTCGACGCGATTTTCCCGGCAAGAAATTCGTTCTGCTGATCTTCCTTTTGCCCCTGCTCGTACCACCGATAACCTTCGGGATACCACTTGCAACCGTTCTCTATAAATTCGGTGTCGGTGGAACATTCTGGGGTGTGGTTCTTGCCAATCTCGTACCGACCGTCCCTTTTGTCATTCTCGTGATGATCCCGTTCATTGAGCAGATCGACCCCAAGGTCGAAGCAGCAGCGCGTGTCTTCGGCGCTGGCACATTCAAACTTTTCATTCATGTACTCCTGCCGATGCTACTGCCGGGTGTTCTGGCGGCCATGCTTCTGGTTTTGGTGCGAACTGTGGCCATGTTTGAACTGACCTTCCTGACAGCAGGCCCAACATCGCAGACACTTGTGGTGGCACTTTACTATTCGGTGTTCGCAGCCGGTGTTCGTTCCGTCCAGTCCATCGACGCCATGGCCGTGATCTACATGGTGACGTCGCTGGTATGGCTGCTCCTGGCGCTGCGCTTCGTCAACCCCACGCAAATTGTTGCGCGCAACCGTCAACCATCCGCGCATTAGCGTGCAAGACTGAACAGGAGCCTATGATGAAGATCACGGCTGTCGAAACGGTGCAGTTGCCGCACCTGAACAACATCTTGTGGGTTCAAATCCACACCGATGAAGGAATCATGGGGCTGGGTGAGACATTTCGCGGCGCGAATGCGGTGGCCGCCTATATTCATAGCGATATTGCGCCGCAACTGATCGGGCAGGACCCGCTTGAGATCGACCGGGTATCGAAACTCCTGCTGGAACCTTATGTCGGCTTTCGGTCTTCCGGTGTGGAAATTCGCGCTGCTTCCGCCATCGACATCGCGCTTTGGGATATCTTCGGCAAAGTCACCGGACAACCGATCCACCAACTGCTGGGCGGGCTGTCGCGGCAATCCGTCCGCACTTACAATACCTGTGCGGGCTACACCTATAACAAAAGCGGTGCACGACGCTACATAGGTGATACGGACGAAGGCAAGGAAGGGCCTTATGAAGACCAGCTTGCCTTTCACCGCGACGCGGGAGCGCTTGCCGAAAGCCTTCTCTCCGAAGGTATAACGGCCATGAAAATCTGGCCGTTCGATCCATTCGCCGTGGCGTCGGGAGGTAACTTTATTCATGCACAGGATCTCGACAAGGCCCTCGTGCCATTTCGACAAATACGCGATGCTGTCGGCGACCAGATGGAGATCATGGTCGAGTTCCACTCCATGTGGGACCTGACATCAGCACTGACGATTGCACGAGAACTAAAAGCGTTCCGTCCATTCTGGTCGGAAGACCCGATCAAGATGATGAACCCGCAAGCGCTTGCCGTCTATGCGCAGAAATCCGGTATTGCGGTTTGCGCCAGCGAAACAATGGCAACCCGTGCACAATTCCTCGATGTCCTGCGCGCCGATGCATCCGATTATGTGATGCTGGATATTTCATGGTGCGGCGGACTTTCCGAAGCAAAAAAGATCGCTACCATGGCCGAGGCCTTCCAGCGGCCTATTGCACCGCATGATTGCACGGGACCGGTCGTGTTCGCAGCCTCCATTCACCTGTCACTCAATGCACCAAATGCCATTTATCAGGAGTCGGTCCGGGCCTATTACACCTCATGGTATCGCGATTTGGTTACGGTGATGCCGCGTATTGAAAACGGCCTGATTTATCCTTTTGAAGGTGCCGGGCTTGGCCTCTCACTCTCTGACTTTGTCCTCGAACATCCTGACGTTATCCGCAGAAAGACGAACGCATTATGATTGGACCGTTTCACTGTATTGCCGATCTGCGCGGCGAATTGATGGAAAGCCCCATCTGGGACGAGCGAAGGGCAACGCTCTTTGCGTGCGATATCAATGGGCGCAAGGTTTACGAAATTGACCTCGAACACGGCCCGGTTTGCGACTGGACTTTTGAAGCCGAGGTTCCCTGCGTAGGGCTTGCCGAAAGCGGAAAACTGATCGTGGCGCTCGCACGCGAAGTCATTGTGTTCGATCCGGATAGCGGTGATAGGCGGTCGCTCTGGAACGGCTATGACGAGCCGCAAACATCGCGCCTTAATGATGGTAAAATCGGTCCTGATGGTGCGTTGTGGATCGGCAGTATGGATTGCCGTCCTGAACGCGAGCCAATCGCGAAGCTCTACCGTATCACGGCGAATGGGCATGCGGAGATCATGGCGCAAGGTTTTGAGGTATCGAATGGCCTCGCCTGGACGCCCGATGGAACCACAATGTTCCATACAGATTCCCGTGGGCCATGGATCGACCGCTATGAGTTTAATCCCGCTACAGGCCATATAGGCGACCGCAAACGCATCCGCGATCTGGACGAAGAAACCGGCAGGCCTGACGGCGGTGCTTGCGATACTGAAGGCGCTTATTGGAGTGCAGGCGTATCGGCTGGTGTCCTGAATCGCTTCGACGCTGATGGGACCTTACTCGCCAGCTTTACGGTTCCGGTCTCGGCACCGACAATGCCATGTTTCTGTGGTCCCGATCTGAAACAAATCGCGCTGACGTCGCACCGCCTTGGACCGGCCGATAAATTGGCTTCCGCCCCGCAATCCGGCGGCGTGCATCTGGCAACCAGTGCCGTTGCCGGGGCAAAATTGACGCGCATGAAGGGAATTTGATGGAATGAAACACCTCCTTTTGACCGGTGCTTCCGGTAATCTTGGCCGCATGTTGACGCGAAAGCTCTCACAAGCCGGATACCGCCTGCGTCTGTCCGATATTGAGCCCTTTCCCGACGCATTGCCCGAAGGCGCAGAATTCATCCAGGCGGATTTAAGCAATGCCGAAGCGGTTGCCGATCTCGTTCGCGGCACCGATGCGATATTGCATTTCGGCGGCATCAGTATCGAAAAACCCTATGATCTGATCGCCAGAGCCAATATTCTCGGCGTCACCCATATTTTCGAGGCCGCGCGCGCCGAAAAACAGCGGGTGATTTTCGCCAGCTCCAACCACACGATTGGCTTTTATGAGCGCGACGTGGTTCTGAACAGCGACGATCCATTCAAGCCGGATGGTTATTACGGGCTGTCCAAAGCTTATGGTGAATTGCTCGGACGGATGATGTTCGAGAAGCATGGCATCGAAAGCGTTCATGTGCGGATTGGTTCATGCCTCCCCGAGCCGACTGAAGCGCGCCACCTTGCCACCTGGCTTTCACAGGATGATCTGGTGCGCTTGTTGATCGGTGCGGTCGAGGCGGAGGAAACCGGCTTTGCAGTGGTTTGGGGGATTTCCGCCAATCCCGGTCGGTGGTGGGAAAAAGACGATGCGAGCCGCATCGGATATGTGCCGCAGGACGACGCCTCTAGTTTCGGCAATCTCGCTGAAGCAGGCGATCCGATCACGCGTCGCTATCAGGGCGGCAGTTTCACAGCTCAACATTATACACGTGATGACTAGCTTCCGTGGGTCAACCCATAGCGTCACAGTTTCAGTTAAAGCGCGCTCGCTGATCATCAACCGAGCCAGACATTTTTCGGGGAGAAGTTAAAATGCCCAGGAAGCAATATGCCGATCTGCGTTCTGCGCGCTGGATGTTGCCGGATGATCAGCGCTCTTCGGGCCATCGTTCCAGAACCATGCAGATGGGCTATGATCCAGTAGACTGGGAGGGTAAGCCCATTATAGCGATCATCAATACATGGTCGGATGCGCAGCCTTGCCACGCCCATTTCAAAGACCGCGTCGAATGGGTCAAGCGCGGTATCTTGCAGGCAGGTGGCTTCCCTCTCGAACTGCCCGCGCTGTCCCTATCGGAAAGCTATGTCAAACCCACAACAATGCTCTATCGCAACATGCTTGCGATGGAGACTGAAGAGTTGCTGCGCTCTCATCCGGTTGATGGTGCAATTTTGATGGGCGGATGCGACAAGACCACACCGGCACTCATCATGGGGGCTACAAGCGCGGGCCTACCCTTCATTTTTCTGCCCGCAGGACCGATGCTTCGCGGCAATTATGCCGGGAAAACGCTCGGGTCGGGCACGGACATGTTCAAGTTCTGGGACGAGCGCCGCGCTGGCACCATTGGCAAGGAAGAATGGCAAGGCATAGAAGGTGGCATCGCGCGAAGCTACGGACACTGCATGACGATGGGCACGGCCTCAACGATGACCGTAATCGCCGAAGCAATGGGGCTCTCCCTCCCCGGTGCATCTTCCATTCCAGCCGCTGATGCCAACCATCAACGCATGTCGACCCAATGCGGACGTCGCATTGTCGACATGGTATGGGATGACCTGAAGCCCGATCAGATCATAACGCCTGCTGCGGTTAGGAATGCGGTTATCGTTGCAATGGCGACCGGATGCTCGACCAATGCAATCATTCACCTGATTGCCATGGCGCGCCGCGCGGGCATTCCGTTGGAGCTTGATGATCTTGACCGTATCGGTCGCACGACGCCAGTGATTGCCAATATTCGACCATCAGGAACCACATATCTGATGGAAGATTTTTATTATGCTGGTGGCATTCGCGCATTGATGAAGCAACTCGCCGACAAGCTAGACCCCACCGCGATAACCGTCACGGGTGAAGCACTGGTGGAAGGGTTGGATAAGGTACAAGTCTGGAATGACGATGTTATCCGTCCGCTGTCCAATCCCGTTTATCACGAAGGTTCGCTGGCCGTTTTGAAGGGCAACCTGTGCCCCGATGGAGCCGTCATCAAGCCCGCGGCCTGCGATCCGAAATTCCATCGTCATAAAGGCCCGGCATTGGTTGCAGATAGCTACCCGAAGCTGAAAAAGATCATTGATGATCCTGATTATCCGCTGACACCGGACACCGTGCTTGTATTACGGAACGCCGGGCCGCAAGGCGGTCCGGGCATGCCGGAATGGGGCATGATCCCGATGCCGAAGGCGCTTTTGAAGCTCGGCCTGCGCGATATGGTGCGCATTTCCGATGCCCGTATGTCAGGAACCAGTTTTGGCGCCTGTGTTCTGCATGTGGCCCCGGAATCCTTCATTGGAGGACCACTTGCCCTGCTGAAAACGGGCGACATCGTGGAACTCGATATTCCCGCCCGCAGCCTCAACATGCTTGTTCCGGACGCAGAACTGGCTGAGCGCCGCGCCACTTGGAAAACACCAGAGCCCAAATATGAACGCGGCTATGGCTTTGTCTTTTCCAAACATGTCGAACAGGCAGACAAGGGTTGCGACTTCGACTTTCTGAAAACTGACTTTGGCCGTCCGGTCGACGAACCGGTGATCTATTAAGAGGCAGACGATGAGCGATTATGTTCTCTCGGACGAAACCCGCGCGAAGCTGAAGAAGGTCTCCACGGCCTCGGTGGCGACAGCGCTTTACAAACGTGGCCTGCGCAATCAATTCATTCAAGGCTCGTATCAGGTGGCACGCAAGCCCGAAAACATGGTCGGGCAAGCCTTTACCTTGCGTTATATCCCTGCGCGTGAAGACCGAAACCCGATTACAGTTTTCCGCAACCCGGATCACAAGCAGCGCGTTGCGATCGAAACCTGCCCGCCCGGCTGGGTCCTAGTTATGGATGCGCGAAAGGATGCGCGCGCGGCAACAGCAGGGTCGATATTGGTGACCCGACTTGCATTGCGCGGTGCAGCAGGGATTGTCTCGGACGGCGGCTTTCGCGACGTAACGGGAATTGGTGAATTGCCCATGCCCGCTTATTGCGCGAAAGCGTCAGCGCCGACCAATCTGACCTTGCACGAAGCCATCGACATCAATGTGCCGATTTCCTGCGGTGACGCGGCAGTGTTCCCCGGTGACGTATTGGTGGGCGATGCCGATGGCGTCATGGTTATTCCCGCGCATCTCTGTGAGGAGATTGCCGAGGAATGTATCGGCATGGAAACCTACGAAGATTTCGTGCTGGAACAGGTCAACAACGGTGAAGCTATAATCGGGCTCTACCCCTGCACCAAAGAGGAATTCGAAAAGAAATTCCAGACATGGCGGCGCGACCATAATCGATAGGCAGATCAGCGCTCTTGAACGACATGTCAGACCCGACTGGCAACAATCTGTCGCTCAAACCGCGTGTTTTACTGTTGCCAGCATTTTCGCTTCGTCCGGCCGCAGGGTTAGGACTCGCACGCCATTGCTGGTGACGGCAACCGTATGCTCGAACTGTGCCGAAAGCTTCCCGTCGCGGGTGACGACGGTCCAGCCATCTTTTTCGGTTTTCACCTTGGCCGCCCCCTGATTGAGCATTGGCTCGATGGTGAAAACCATGCCTTCGCGCAAACGCGCACCGGTACCCGGTTTGCCGAAATGCAGAACCTGCGGTTCCTCGTGCATTTGCGTGCCGATACCGTGACCGCAATACTCACGTACCACGCTGTAGTCATGCCGCTTGGCATGGCGCTCTATGGCATACCCAATATCGCCCAGCGTCGCACCGGGGCGTACCGCCGCAATGCCTTTCCATAAGGCCTCATAGGTCACGCGTACCAGACGGGATGCAAACGGTGCAACTTCGCCGATCATGTAAGTCTTGCTGGAATCCGCAATATAGCCACCCTTTTCAAGGGTGATGTCGAAATTAATGATCTCACCATTGGCAATGACATCATCATTGGACGGCATCCCGTGGCATACAACATCGTCTTTTGAGGCGTTCAGCACAAAGGGATAGTCATATTGCCCTTTACTGGCAGGCCGCGCCTGCAATTCACCAGTAATCAACTCTTCGACCAGATCATTGACCTGCATCGTTGTCATTCCCGCAAGCGGCGTGCGATCCAGAAGCGTAAACACAGAAGCCAGCAACGCTCCAGATATTGCCATCTGCTCGACTTCAGCAGGCGTTTTGGTCATGATGGCCGCACCACCATCACCGGAATTTCCACCTGTGCCGAGCGCAGTTGCATCTGGACAATTTCATTGAACGACATATCGGGATTGGCCTGCGCCAGCATCCCGATCTTCATCCAGTATTCTGCCTGTGCATTGATAGAACGGCACATGACGTCGCTCGCCTTGCGCAATTCTTCATGCAGGTCGTCACCGATCTTCACGATACCCATTGATGCCTCCATGCTCCATTGGAATATATAAATCATATACGTTTCATATATGATAAGCAATCTGCGGAAAACTCTTGTGCATCATCTATGGCCGCTCATCTGCACGGCTGTGCACATTTCTATTCCAAACAGACCAATTGAACCGTTTAACAAAATTTCGGAATGAATTTTACAAATGCGTTGACAGCTCTGCGCAAAAAGCAAACATTATGCACACGTTTGCAAAAACGTCGGCGTGGAGGCGCCGGACATTGGGAGGGAAACAATGCGTTCGACATTTTTGGTTGCGGCGCTCGCCGCTGGTATATCGTCAATAACTTTCGCGGCACATGCCGCTGGCAATCTCAATTTGATCTGTTCTGCTGACGTCGTGATCTGCGAGCAGATGAAAAACATGTTCGAAAAAGATAGCGGTATCAAAGTGAACATGGTTCGGCTTTCTTCCGGCGAAACCTATGCCAAGATCAGAGCCGAGGCACGCAACCCAAAGACCGATATCTGGTGGGCTGGTACCGGTGACCCACATTTGCAGGCAGCCTCCGAAGGGCTGACGCTGGAATATAAATCACCAATGCTTGATCAATTGCAGGACTGGGCCAAGAAGCAGGCGGAAAGTGCAAACTATCGCACAGTTGGCGTTTATGCAGGTGCGCTCGGATGGGGTTACAACACCGATATTCTGGCGAAGAAGCAGCTGAAAGAACCCAAATGCTGGGCCGATTTGCTTGATGCATCTTACAAGGGCGAAATTCAGATGGCCAACCCGAACTCCTCGGGGACGGCCTATACTGCGCTTGCAACGCTTGTGCAGATCATGGGTGAGGACAAGGCCTATGATTATCTGAAGAAGCTCAACGAGAACGTTTCCCAGTATACCAAATCCGGTTCAGCGCCGGTGAAGTCGGCTGCGCGCGGTGAGACCGGCATTGGCATTGTTTTTATGCATGATGCAGTGTCCATGACGGCTGAAGGTTTTCCGGTCAAGTCGATCGCTCCGTGTGAGGGCACGGGTTACGAAATCGGCTCCATGTCGATCGTCAAGGGCGCCAAGAACCTCGACAATGCCAAGAAATGGTATGACTGGGCGCTCACGGCAGATGTTCAATCTCATATGAAGGACGCCAAATCCTTCCAGCTTCCATCGAACAAGTCTGCTGAAGTTCCAAAAGAATCGCCGCGCTTTGAGGATATCAAACTCATCGACTATGACTTCAAGACCTATGGTGACCCCGCCAAGCGCAAAGAGCTTCTGGAGCGGTGGGACAAGGAAATCGGCGCACACGCCAATTGATCCGGTTTTGAACTTTCTATCGTCGTTTGGACGCGTTGCCGCTGCTGGCAACGCGCCTGCCCTGAATTGTTTTGCGGCGAAAGCCTGAAACGTTCATCGCCGCCAATCCGAGACACGAAGGGAAGCGGGCACCCCTATGGTTCAGCAAAATCGCAGACTGGATATTGTTCTGGCACTCGCGCTGGTCGCCTTCGCTCTATTGCCATGGTATCGCATAGAGGATGGCTTTCTGAGCTTCGGCTGGCTAACAGGTCTGTTCAGCGAAGGTGCAACCGCGCCTGGCATTTTGCAGATTGTTGCCTTTTCTCGCCTTTGGCTTGCCGTACCCGCCGCCTTGATGCTGGTTTGTGCATTTGCGCGCATAGCCTTGCCTGTTGGTGGCCGCAGCCCCCTTCTGATCTGGGCAAGCCTTCTTGGTCTTCTATTTCTCGTTCTTCAGGGGCTGGCAATCGGCTTTTCCGGCTGGAACTGGACCATCAGCGAAAACCTTTTTGGCCCGCTCGCTGATGGCCAACCGGCCTTCGGTGCCGGTGCTCTTCTGATCTGCCTTTGCTTTCTACTGATTTTCTCGTTTAGCCTCGCCGAACGCGGAGTCATGAAAGGCGATGCATTTGTTGTGTCTTCCATCACCTTACTTGTCGCGCTTGTAGGTGTGTTTGTATTCTATCCGGTGCTCAGTATGTTTGCCGGTTCAGTTCAGGATTTTGACGGTTCGTTCAATCCCGCAGGATTCATCGGCAACATACAAGATTCCTCGATCTGGAGCTTCGCCTGCGTGATTGGAGAAGGTCGCTGCGGTGTCGCATGGCGCACATTGTGGCTTGCCCTCATGACGGCATCCGGTTCCACGATTCTGGGGCTCGCTTTCGCACTGGTCGCCACCCGGACCGGCTTCCCCTTCAAGAAAGGGCTTCGGCTTCTAACCATCCTTCCGATCATCACGCCGCCATTCGTTGTCGGTCTTGCACTGACCTTGCTGTTTGGACGAGCAGGTGTCGTCACAGAACAGATATCCAACATATTCGGCGTAGAGCCGGGCCGTTGGCTTTACGGTCTCACCGGCATCTGGATTGCACAGGTTCTGTCCTTCACGCCAATTTCTTTTCTGGTTCTCATCGGCGTTGTTGAAGGCGTATCACCGTCAATGGAAGAAGCGTCGCAAACCTTGCGTGCCGACCGTTGGCGTACATTCCGCAGGGTTTCGTTGCCACTGATGGCGCCCGGTCTTGCCAACGCTTTCCTCATCGCCTTCATCGAAAGCATGGCCGACTTCGGCAATCCCATGGTTCTGGGTGGCAGCAATGGGGTATTGTCGACCGAAATCTTCTTTGCGGTAGTCGGCGCGCAAAACGACCCCTCGCGCGCAGCCGTACTGGCCATGGTGCTTTTATGCTTCACACTCAGCGCCTTTCTTATTCAGCGCCTTTGGCTGGCGGGCAAGAATTTTGCGACCGTTACCGGCAAAGGCGACTCCGGCATGCATGCCGGACTACCACGCGGGCTGAAAATCGGCGTCTACGCACTCGTCATTCCATGGATGATGTTTACCATCGTCGTCTATCTGATGATCCTCGTTGGTGGCTTTGTGCGACAGTGGGGTCTCGATAATACACTGACACTAGAGCATTATACCCGCGCCTTTTCCGTTGCATGGACTGAGAATGGTATTGCCTGGACCGGCGTTGCTTGGAACTCATTCTGGACCACGATGGAGATTTCCCTGCTATCGGCCCCGCTGACAGCCGCCGTTGGTCTGCTCACGGCCTATCTGATTGTTCGACAAAAGTTCGTCGGGCGTAATGTGTTCGAATTTGCGCTGATGCTGAGCTTTGCCATTCCAGGCACTGTGATCGGCGTCAGCTATATTATGGCGTTCAATCTGCCGCCACTCGAAATGACAGGCACTGCGGCAATCCTCATCGCCTGCTTTGTCTTCCGCAATATGCCGGTTGGTGTTCGCGGCGGCGTCGCAGCGATGAGCCAACTCGACAAGAGCCTCGACGAAGCTTCGCTGACTTTGTGCGCAAACAGTTTCAGAACCATTCGCAAAGTCATTCTGCCGCTATTGCGCCCTGCAATCACCGCCGCGCTGGTCTATTCATTCGTGCGCGCTATCACGTCAATCAGCGCGGTCATCTTTCTGGTCTCGGCTCAATACAATATGGCAACATCTTACATCGTTGGCCTCGTCGAAAACGGCGAATTCGGGGTCGCCATCGCTTACTCTTCAATGCTGATTGTGGTGATGATCGTCATCATCACTGGCTTCCAGATGCTAGTCGGCGAGCGCAAACTCAGACGAGAAAACCGTGTTGCTGCAGTCACGCCCATCAAAACCGTCAATCAGGAGAAAGTAGCATGACGACGATCCGTCCCGGCTCCGTGACTTTCGAAAACGTCTCCAAAAAATTTGGAAGCTTCACCGCCCTGCCCGGCCTGTCTCTGACTGTCGAACCCGGAACGCTCGTCACCTTGTTGGGTCCATCCGGTTGCGGCAAGACGACCACGCTGCGTCTGCTCGCTGGGCTGGAACACCCGACGTCGGGACGCATTCTGATTGGCGGAAAAGACGTCACAAATCTACCGGCCAATGAGCGTGATGTTTCGATGGTGTTCCAGTCTTATGCTTTGTTTCCGCATATGACTTCGCTCGATAACGTTGCCTATGGTCTTGAATCTTCCGGCCTAAAGAAAGCAGAAGCGCGAGAACGCGCGGAAGAAGGTCTAAAGCTCGTCGGTCTGGCGGGCATGGGGCACCGCCTGCCCGCTGAACTTTCAGGCGGGCAACAGCAACGTGTGGCGGTGGCGCGTGCTTTGGTGCTGGAACCGCAGGTTCTGCTTTTGGATGAGCCACTTTCCAATCTGGACGCGCGGCTTCGCCGACGGGTCCGAACGGAAATTCGTGAACTGCAACAACGCCTTGGTTTTACGGCGGTTTATGTCACCCATGATCAGGACGAAGCGCTGGCTGTGTCAGACACCATCATCGTGATGAAGGAAGGCAATATTGCCCAAAAGGGCAGTCCACGTGACCTCTATGAGTCCCCTGCCTCGGCCTTCATCGCGGACTTTATGGGCGAGGCCAATGTCGTGCCCTGCGAAGTGATCGCGACGGAAAACAATGAGGCTGTGATACGGATTGGCGCGCTGACGCACCGTGTCGCTGCGCGCAATGCCAGAATGGGCTCGGCACAACTGGCGATCCGCCCAAATGCCGTCAGTCTGCAACCGATGGCTGGTGGTGATTTTCCCGGCCGTATTGCACATGCTGCCTATCTTGGAGATCACATTGAATATGAGATCGAAACCGAGCATGGCAAACTCTTCATAGTAGATCCTGAAGCGGATCAGGCTCTGCCGCCACTCACCGACGTCTCGATACACTTCAAGACGCGCGGGCTCGCACTTATCAATCAATAGGCCAAAACAGCCACCTTGGTGCCTGCCACTACTCCCAATGAAAGCTGAAAATGACGAACCATATTAATCCGGACCTGGAAGCGCGACTGGCTCTTGCCAAAGATATTGCATTAGCTGCCGGTGCTAAGGCGCTCGATTATTTCAACAATCGTGAAGCACTGACCATTGAAATCAAGCGCGACCCACAGGACGTCGTCTCCATCGCTGACCGTGATGTTGAGCAGCTTATTCGCTCGCTTGTTTCTGAAAAATTTTCAGACGACGGCTTTCTCGGCGAGGAATACGGACTGGATGAGGGATCGTCCGGTTATACCTGGGTCGTGGACCCTATCGATGGAACCAGCCCATTCGTTAATGGCATGCCGAACTGGTGCGTTTCGATTGCTGTTTTGAAGGATGGCCAACCTGTCATTGGTGTTATCAAGGCTCCGTGTTTCGGTGAGCTTTATGCCGCCGCAAGAGGTCTTGGCGCGACACTCAATGGTAAGACATTGAAGCTCGATTCAACCAAGACCATCCAGAACGCTGTCACCGGCATCGGTGCCAATAACTATGTCACGCCACAGACTGTGGCCAAGATCGTCGAAAATCTTCTGGAGGCCGGCGGTACTTTCATTCGCAACGGTTCTGGCGCTTTGATGATTGCCTATGTCGCAGCAGGCAGGCTCGTGGGTTACTATGAACCATACATGCATGCCTGGGACTGCATGGCGGGCTTTTGCCTCGTTCGCGAAGCGGGCGGATATACCCACCCTTTCCCTGTCGATGGAGAAAACATTGTTAAAGGCAGCCACGTATTTGCCGCAGCCCCCGGAGCCATCGATGATCTGAAAAGAGTTGCTAGCCTCTGAGCATGTTTCTCTAGTGCGCGCGTATATCGACTTCGCAATTGGAGCCCGATATGCACATTGTTCTGGCGTCACTGATACTATTTTACGGTTTGGGGGAAGAGGAAAGTAACGCCTGCCTTGATCCCCCATTTGGGGCCTTCCTCTGGTCCTTCCAGCCAGTATTTCGCGCCAAGCGAGAGGCTCATCGTCTGATCGCCAACCTTTACGATCTGCGAGAACGAGCCAGAAACAGGCACAGTCCATTGATCGGCTGTCCAGTCATAATCGGCATCAAGATTGGCCGATATGGTCCTGCCTTTGCCGATATGCCACGCTATGAACGGTTGAAGTTCTGTCTGATTTACGTCCGGCCTGCTACCGGCACCGAGCACCGACCAGATATGGTTTGCCGACATGCCGGTCGTGACCGACTTTGTCTGATAGAGCAGCAAACCCGACGGCCCGAGTGAAAATTTTCCGGAGCCAAGCAGGTCATCTGTTGCCGTCGGAAAAGAAAACTGCGGACCAAGCGCCCAGATGAATGGACCATGAGCTGCCGGGGTGAAAGAGAATGTCTGCGTGATGTCGCCTAGCCCAAAACTGCTGCCCGCCTCGCCAAACGGGTTAGTGTAGACCAAGGGAATATCCGTATGGGAAATGACATTCCATCGGTCATTGAACTGCATCGGAATGACGGGCTCGACATCGAGAGAGAAGCCACGCACCTTCCCGCTTCCGCGTCCGAAATTGAGGTCTGAATGAACGGGCACGCTGATCATAAACGAGGCAGTGTTGATTGCCACTGAGAACTGACCCGGCGTTTCCACCGAGAATTGACCCGCCTGTTAG
>Ga0153948_1000310_pt1 | contig 26228 bp, 20 predicted proteins | sample TSNJ032MetaG_FD_104696 | JGI IMG/M metagenome (GOLD analysis project Ga0153948, IMG submission 104696) | Attine ant fungus gardens microbial communities from New Jersey, USA - TSNJ032 MetaG | ecosystem: Host-associated > Fungi > Mycelium > Unclassified | place: USA: New Jersey, Wharton State... | reverse complement strand
GCTATTATATCGATATCGGCGCTTCGCAACTCATCATCGACGGCAAGATCAAACTTGCCTCGGGGCAGATCGACAAGATCACCGAAAATTCGGTGCGGCTTGCCAACGGGACCGAGCTGCCTGCCGATCTGATCGTCTATGCGACGGGCTATGGTTCGATGAATGGCTGGGTTGCGGATATCATCGATCAGGAGACAGCGGACAAGGTCGGCAAGGTCTGGGGTCTCGGGTCAGAAACGCCCAAGGATCCGGGTCCATGGGAAGGCGAACAGCGCAATATGTGGAAGCCGACACAGCAGGAGGCGCTGTGGTTCCATGGCGGCAACCTGCATCAGTCGCGGCATTATTCGCAATATTTGTCGCTGCAGTTGAAGGCTCGCATGGAGGGTATAGAGACGCCGGTCTATGAATTGCAGGCGGTTCATCACCTGCGTTGAAGCACATCGCAAATTGCCTTGCCCGGTCGGTTGATCGGGCGGGGCTTTGTTCAAACACCGATGGCCCTGTTTGCGGTTGCGCGGATTGCCGCGCTCAGCGCGCGCAGCGCAGCTTTTGCCTGTTGGTCGTGCACATTGGTGTAGAGAAGAACATCACGCGATGGCAGCGGGGGCAGGCCCGCCTGCGGCCCGATATCGATGGTTCCTGCTGGTGCAACCCGGCGGCCCAACGCCGCGACGGCCAGTCCGGCTGAAGCGGCTGCACCGACCGTCATGACGCCGCCGCCAACGAAGGCCTCCGTCCACGGAATATGTGCTGCGTCCAGCGTATCTGTCGCCATGCTGCGCACATTGCAAGGCGCTGTTTGTGTTGCCAAACGCAAGGGTTCACCTTTGCGATATTCAAAATCGGGCGTGGCCATCCACCCGAAGGTTTCTTCCAGTATTTTCTCGCCATCGCGCCGGATGTTGTCGTGGTGCAGGACAATGGCCGCGTCGAGAAGACCGCGTTCGAAATCTGCGAGCGTATCCCTTGAGGTCGCTATTCGCATTTCCAACACAAGGCCGGGCTCGGCGCTGCCTAGACGCTTCAGCAGCAAGGGCAGCTCCGCACCGACGATATGATGACTGATGCCGACGACCAGATGGCGAGGATCGAGGTCGAAACAGGCGATGGCCTCTTCATGCGCTGCCACCAGTGCGCGGGCACGTGGCAAGAAGGCGTCGCCGTCCGCGGAAAGGCGAACGAGCCTTGGCGTGCGCTCCAAAAGCTTGCGTCCGATGCCGTCTTCGAGACGCTTGATCTTCAGGCTCACAGCGGCTTGTGTGGTGTTGAGCGCCTCCGCCGCGCGGGTGAAGCTGCGAAGCTCGGCGGTCAGAACGAAGGCGCGGGCGGCCTCGATATCCAGTCCCTTCATGGTTATACCATTTCAATCTGTTATCATTGAAACATCCAATGATATTCTATTCAAATGTTCGGTCGATGGCTACCTTTCTTTGCAGGATGCACGAAATGCAAGGACAAGGGTCATGATCATTGCCAATTACGGCCACCGGCTGCCATCGAACTACGATATCAATCTGATCCGGGAACGGGCGCGCGAGCGCGGGAAACTATGGGATTCCACGCCGAGGTTGCTTTTCAAGGCTTTCCTCTTGCGTGAAAGCGGGGCGCTGGGCGCGACGGCCAATCACTATTCCTCGCTCTATCTCTGGCAGGACGATGCAGGCTTTCGCGATTTTCTCATATCGGGCGCTTACAAGACTGTGACGGACAGCTTTGGACGCGCGGATATTGCGACTGCCTTCGCACTTGATGCTCGTAAGGGTGCGGCACGGGAAGCGCGCTTCCTCCATAAGGAAGAGATTGCCGTTCCGGTCGATAGCGAGCTTACCGATGTGATCGCCGCGGAGATCGAGCGCAATCGTCTGTTGTCCGGGCAGGCGGCAACTGTGGCCTCAGCCGTGGGGCTGGACCCGCTCAGCTGGAAACTGACGCGTGTGCTGGTCTCGTCGGAACGACCAGAACCGACCGGCCAAGGCACTGCCTTCGAAGTTCTGCATTTTGCTCGCCCACTTCTGGAGACATTGCCGGGAGCAGACGTGTGATGAAGAGGCAGAACGATGATGCGGATGCAGTTTCCGCAACGCAGATATTGCTGGCCCATTGCGCGGGCATTCTTGCGACAGCCCTTCTGCTGCTGGCCTTGGCTTTCGCGCTCGTTCCTATCGGTACGGCTCTGATGCCTGTGTGATCCGAACCAGACACCGCTCACATGCACAAAAAATGGCCGGAGCTTGCGCCCCGGCCATTTTCGTTTGGTCTCTCTGCCTGCCTAATTAAGCGGCAAGAGCTTCATCTTCCGAGGTCGGAACTTCGGAAATGGTCTTCAGCACCTGGGAGGCGATCTGGTATGGGCAGCCCTGCGAGTTCGGGCGGCGATCTTCAAGATAGCCCTTATAGCCGTTCTTGACGAAGGAATGCGGAACGCGGATCGAAGCGCCACGGTCTGCAACGCCATAGGAGAACTTGTTCAGCGGAGCCGTTTCGTGCTTGCCGGTCAGGCGCAGATGGTTGTCCGGGCCGTAGACGTCAATGTGGTCCTGCAGGTTTTTGTCGAACTGCGCCATCAGCGCTTCGAAATAGTCCTTGCCGCCAACTTCGCGCATGAATTTGGTCGAGAAGTTGCAATGCATGCCCGAGCCGTTCCAGTCGGTGTCGCCCAGCGGCTTGCAATGGAATTCGATGTCGATTTCATACTGTTCGCAAAGGCGAAGCAGAAGGTAGCGCGCCATCCAGATCTGGTCGGCAGCGTTCTTCGAACCCTTGCCGAAAATCTGGAATTCCCACTGGCCCTTGGCCACTTCGGCATTGATGCCTTCGTGGTTGATACCAGCGGCGAGGCACAGGTCGAGATGTTCTTCAACGATCTTGCGGGCAACCGGGCCGATATTGCTGGAGCCGACGCCACAGTAATATGGGCCCTGCGGGGCAGGGAAACCGTGCTCAGGGAAGCCGAGCGGGCGGCCATTCTGGTAGAGGAAATATTCCTGTTCGAAGCCGAACCATGCATCGTCGTCTTCGAGAACGGTTGCGCGGCTGTTCGATGCATGCGGCGTGACGCCATCCGGCATCATGACTTCGCACATTACAAGAACGCCATTCGTGCGGGCCGGATCAGGATAGATGGCGACTGGCTTCAGCACGCAATCGGAGCTGCGGCCTTCGGCCTGCATTGTCGACGAACCGTCGAAGCCCCAAAGCGGCAGTTGCTCGAGCGTCGGGAACGCATCGAATTCCTTGACCTGTGTCTTGCCACGCAGGTTCGGTGTCGGAGTGTAACCGTCTAGCCAAATGTACTCGAGCTTATACTTTGTCATCGCCTAGTCTCTTTTATGATGGGTATTGAACCAACACAGTAGGGGCAGCCACCATCAATATGCTCTTCCCTGCTTCTGCCTATTTAAAAGCAAGCGTCATGCCAGTTTCACAAAACATGTGTTTTTCGACGGCGGAAATTTTCTAACCAATTGAAAAAGAACAATTTATATTTTTTCGATTTTCTCGACTTATCAGTCGTGGGCAAAAAGCTGGCATGAAAGTGCATAAGCCTTTAAGGCCCAAGAGGTGGCGATGCTCATAAAATAGGCATTCGGCTAAATAATCGCCATCTCGTGCTAGTGCTTTAAACGCAACAAAGGGCGAAGCCGAAGCTCCGCCCTTTGTTGCGTGTATTGAGTGCGGCTTTCGCCGTTATGCTTATTAGTTCTGATAAGACGACGGGGAAGCGTCGCCGAAGCGGTGAGCCGAGCCGTCATGGAAAACCTTGCCAGACTGCTGGATGGCAGCAGGTGCGGTGTAATCGACGCTCTGCGTGGCAACCGGGGTGCGATCATTTGCATAAAGATCGGCAGGTTCGCCAACGGTTGGGTTTTCAGCAAAGGCAGCACCGGCGCTCAGGGCAAGGGCGGCAACAGCAAGAACAATCTTATTCATTTTCCTATCTCCTTCAGGTGCATTCCCGGCAATGGTTGGGAGTAACTCGCCTCATGGAATGCTGTTTTAAACTCAGGAGCGGCGTTTGTTTCGTCGTTCCGTTGCTTATGAGATAGGCTTAATGATGGGCTGCGCAAAGCCCGCATATGGTTCACATATTGTATTCAATATGGTGAACAATAAGGGAAATTATGCCGTTCTTCGTTCTGATATCGATAAAAAATCCGATCCGGATTGACAATCCAGATCGGAAAAAGAGGTTGAATTAATCCGCGTAGGACGAGACGTGTCAGAGCGTATTCTTGTGAATGCGCCCGTCCTTCATGATGACCGCCATGGTTTCGGCTGGCTTTTCCAATGCGTGAATGTCTTCAAGCGGGTTGGTGTTCAAAACCAGAATATCGGCAAGTGCGTCCTTCTCGATGACGCCGAGCTTGCCCGGATAGGGGTTGCGCAGGTTGGAAAGGGTGAGGAGTTCCGCATTGCCGGAGGTGGCCATGCGCAGGGCCTCGGCATTCGAATACCACTGGCTGAGATGGGTGAGCATGAAACTCTGCCGTGGCGCCAGCTGGGGTGAAAACAAGATGTCCGATCCCCAGGCGGTTTTGACCCCGTGTTTGCGAATGAGTTCATACATATGCGGCGTCGCGGCAAACAGCTGCTCTGCTCTTTCGGCCGAGGGGCCGCTCAGCGTCCCCGTATCCGCCGCGCTCATGAATGGCTGCGTGCTCAGCCAGACATTCTTGTCGACGAACATCTTTGCGGTTTCATCGTCCATCAAATGCGCATGTTCGATGCAGCCCACGCCAACATTCAGCGAGCGTTGCACCGTGTGCGGCGCATAGGCATGCACGGTCATATATGTGTTCCAGTCGCGCGCCACGTCATTGGCAGCACGTATCTCGTTTTCGTCGAAAGTGGACATATCGAGCGGGCTGCGCGGTGATGAAACACCGCCGCCGCCGACCAGCTTGACCTGAGACGCGCCCTGCATCAATTGCTCGCGCACGCGCATCTTGAGGCTGCCCGCATCGTCCACGATAGCCGCGCCGCCGATCTTCTCGCCGAGGCTGAGTTCACTTCCGCTACGTGGAACTTCAAAAGGCATTCTCAGATCGCCATGTCCGCCCGTCGTGGTGATCATCGCGCCGGATGGATAAATACGCGGCCCCGGAATGATGCCGTTATCGATAGCCTGTTTGAATGTGAACACCGGCCCGCCCATGTCGCGAACGGTGGTAAAGCCGCGTTCAAGCGTGCGAGCGGCCTCCGCCGTTGATGAGGCGAATATGCCTGCCGGATCGCCGGTCAGCAGGACATTCAATGGAACGGCTGCATAAAGAGTATGCCAGTGCGCATCGATCAGGCCGGGCATGAGAACGCGACCGCCGCAATCCACTACCTTCGCATCGGCAGGTGGTGCGCTGTTTGTCGTATCCACGGCGATGATCTTGTTGCCCTCGACCAGAATCTGAACGTCGTCGCGCAGGCTGTCAGACTTGCCGTCAAACAGTTTGACCTGTCGGAACAGGGTCTTGGTCGTCGCACCTGTCGTCTGGGCATAGAGCGTCTTCGGGGTGGCGGCGGCGATCGCCGTGGCTCCAAGGCCTGCCAGGAACGATCGGCGTGAAAAGCTGTCCAGCCGGCGGGAAGCTTGTTGCAAAGCGGGGCTGAAACAGGAGCAACCGGAGCCATGGACGAAGGATTGATATTTTTGTCCCAGCCGAAACATAACAGTTCCTCCCTTGTTACCGGGTTGGTAATTTACAATAGCATTGAATGCTATTCAGGTGCGTTCAACTTGGCTTTGTTCCAGGTGATGTTTTCGGATTTTCAGTCATGTTGTCGGGCGGCTCGTCCGAGAGAAGCGGTTTGTCGTTTGACATCAGCGTGGCGATCCACGCCATTGATGGCGTGGCAGCGCAAAAGACGATGACGGCGATCAGGATCGGGACGCCGATGAAGGCGCCCGCAATGCCCCACATGAAGCTCCAGAAAAAGACCGCAAATATAACCGCGAATGGCGAGATCGAGAGCGTTGCTCCGGCCAGCCGCGGTTCGAGATAGCTGCCGATCACAAACTGGATGATATTGAGGCTGAGAAACACCACGATGGCAAATTGCCAGGAGTCGAACTGCACAATGGCGAACAGCGTCGGCAATGTTGTCGCAAAGAGCGGACCGAGCACGGGGATATAGTTGAAGGAAAAGGCGATTGCGCCCCAAGCGGTCGCCAGTTCCAGCCCGGCGCCAAGCGCAAAAAGCCAGACAATCAGGCCGGTAAGCACGCTGGCAAACGTGCGCACCAGCATATAGCGCCGCAGTTTCGCGCCGATGATGCGGTCGCACAGCAGGATGGTTTTGCCATAGGGCTGGGCATGGGGCGAAGTGAGGCGCTTGTTGAAGTCGTCCACTTCCAGCAGACCCAGCATAAGAAAGATGAAGACGAGAAGCAGGAAGCCGGCAAAACTGTTCAGCCGACCCGCCATGCCCTGCATGAAGCGAACTGCCCACAAAACATCGAACCGGTCGGCCAGCGGTCCGACAAGCGCAATGCCATGCTCCTCCAGCCAGTCAGTCCAGCCGAGATAAATGCTCTGTAACCGGTCAGCATTGACGAAAAACCACTGTCCGAGTTTACTGACGCCCCAAACCAGCGACGATCCAACGGCGATCATCACGGCCATGGACACCACGAGGGTTATCAGCAAAGCGAGGCCGCGTGGCATATAGCGTTGCAGGATGGACTGGCATGGCCAGACCATGGCGATGATGAACAGCGCAAAGACGAGCGGGGCGAACACCGACTGCGCCACATACATCAAGGCAAGCACAAGTATGGCCGGTACGACGATACCGAATGTCCGTGTGCTTTCCGTCATGCGACAAGCACCTCGCCAGGAGTTGGCGCGGTGCTGACGCAAATCCGGTCAGTTAGACAGAGACCTGCCATGACTGGAACTCAGTAGTCGACGGCGTCGCGAATGATCGGGCAGGTCATGCAATGGCCGCCGCCGCGTCCACGCCCTAGTTCGGCACCGGTGATGGTGATGACCTCAATGCCTTCCTTGCGCAGCAGCGTGTTGGCATAGGTGTTGCGATCATAGGCGAAGACGACGCCGGGGGAAGCGCAGACCAGATTTGCGCCGCTATCCCATTGGGTGCGCTCCCGCATGTAATCATTGCCGCCGGTTTCAACGATGCGCATTTTCTTCAGGCCCAATGCATCGCGAACGGTGTCGACAAAACTGCCCTTGTCCTTGTGCAGTTCGACACCGCCATTGCCATCCGGGCGATAGGAAAAGGCGTCGATCCCGTCGACAATATCCGGATAGATCAGCACGCAATCGCGATCGGCGAAGGTGAAGACCGTATCGAGATGCATTGCGGCGCGCAGTTTCGGCATAGCCGCGACGATAACACGTTCCGCTCCGCCCTTGGCAAACAGGGCTTGTGCGACTTGGCTGATCGCCTGCCGGGAGGTGCGCTCGCTCATGCCGATCAGCACATTGCCCTTGCCGATGGGCATGACATCGCCGCCTTCCAGCGTGGCCAGGCCCCAATCCTTGGTCGGGTCGCCCCACCAGACATTGACCTTGCCTACGAAGTCGGGATGGAACTTGTAGATCGAGGATGTCAGGATCGTCTCTTCATGGCGGGCTGGCCAGTAGAGCGAATTGAGCGTCACGCCGCCATAAATCCAGCAGGTGGTGTCGCGCGTGTAGAGTGTGTTGGGCAGCGGCGGCAGCAAATATTCATTGGCCCCGGCGGCATCGCGGATCAGTGCGAGCTGCTCGCCGCCAATCGCCTCGGGAAACTCGGTCGTCGACAGGCCGCCGATCAGTGTTTCCGCCAGTTCGCGGTTGGAGAGACCTTCGAGATAGGAGCGCACTTCATCAATCAGGCCAAGCCCGATCTGGTTCGGTACGATCTGATGGTCGAGAATCCATTTCTTGGCTTCGGGCACGGCCAGCGTTTCGGCGAGCAGATTGTGCATTTCCAGCACTTCGATGCCGCGATCACGCATCTTGGTCATGAAGTCGAAATGGTCGCGCTTGGCATTGTCGACCCACATGACATCATCGAACAGCAGATCGTCGCAATTGCTTGGGGTCAGGCGCTGGTGCGCACGCCCCGGCGCGCAGACAAGCACCTTGCGCAGTTGACCGACTTCAGAATGTACACCAAGCGGAGTGTCGTTTGTCATGGTGCTTGAACCTCCCTACGCGTGATTATTCGCCGATTGAGTCAATGTGTGATGAGGCCTGTCACCAGACCGTAGAACCCGATCAAACCCGCAAGCACGGTTATGCCGAAGATGACGAGTTCAACCTTGGTGAAGAGCTGTACTTTCTGTTCGCGCCTTGCCCAGAAATAGAGGATCGTGCCCGGTACGAAGAGAACCGCTACCAGCAGCACATATTTGAGCCCGGCAGCGACGAACATGAAGATCGTGTAGATGGCCGCAATCCAGGCAAAGGCCTGATCGCGTCCACGTCCGCCCTCGCCGGGTGCGTAACCTTCACCACGACGGGCAACCAGAATGCCGTAACCTGCCACGAGCAGATAAGGCAGAAGCGAGGTCACGCTGGTCATGTCGAGCATGAAGTTGAAGGCATCCCGCGACCAGTAGGTGGAGATGACGAACAGCGAGACCACGATATTGGTCAGCCACAGGGCATTGGCCGGAACGCGGTTGTTGTTTTGCACGGAGAACATTTTCGGCATGTCATCCGATTTTGCCGCGGCAAACAGAACTTCCGCGCAGATCAGCGACCATGCGAGATAAGCGCCGAGAACGGAAACCAGCACGCCGATGGAAATGAACACAGCACCCCAATGGCCCGCCACTGTTTCAAGAACGCTGGCGAGCGAAGGTTGCTGGACGGCGGCAATGGCGGATTGCGGCATGACGGCATAGGGCAGCAAGGTGACTGCCACCATGAGGCCCAGCACACCGACAAAGCCGAGAATGGTGGCCGTACCGACATCGGAGCGCTTCTTGGCGAAGCGGGAATACACGCTGGCACCTTCGATGCCGATGAACACGAAAACGGTGATCAGCATCGTGTCGCGCACCTGCGCGATCAGCGGCTTGGCGGGCATATCCGGGCCACCGAAGAAATTCTCGGCAAACTGATCGTAGTTGAATGCAAAGATCAGCACGAGAATGAAGACGATGATCGGCACGATCTTCGCCACGGTGACGATCGTATTGATGAATGTCGCCTGTTCGACACCGCGCAGGATCATCAGGTGAAATGCCCAGATGCCGATCAGCGACACGACAATCGCCGGAATGCTGCTGCCGTCGCCGAAGAGATCGGGAAAGAAACGTCCGAGCGTGGAGCCGATCAGCACCCAGTAGAACACGTTGCCGAGACAACTGCCGAGCCAGTAGCCGAAGGCCGACAGGAAACCCATATAGTTGCCGAAACCGGCTTTGGCATAGGCAAAGACACCGGAGTCGATATCGGGTTTCTTCTCGGCGAGTAACTGGAAGACGCGCGCCAGCATATACATGCCGGTACCGGCAATCAGCCAGGCAATGATGGCCCCGAACGGACCGGTCGCCGCGCCAAAACGGCCGGGCAGGTTGAAGATACCCGCGCCGACCATTGATCCCACAACCATGGCAGTGAGCGCGAGAAGCGGAAGTTTTTGATTGTCGCCTGACGCCATAGTCCCCTCTCATTACAAAACGAATAAGAACAAGATACGAAAGCAGTTCTGGGCAGATGATCGAGCAGTCTGATTAGGCTTAGGATCTGCTAATTTGGTGAAAATGGCACCAGAAATGACAAGATATGCGAGGAGAGACGCGAAGAACGGGGTGGTTCCCCCGGTCGAGCGGCTTGACACAGCAGATCGCCAGTCATTTCGGTGTCCGAAGGATTTGGTCCATCCGCTCGCTTACTTCGTCGAAAAGTCTCGAAAATGAACCACATTTCCTTCGCCTTTTCTCCTCGTATCCAAACGGATGGCCTCACACCATTTGCATCAAATTAGCAGGTCCTAAGCCTCGGCGGGAGTTAGCTAAGAAATCCCCTGTATATTAGCTAACGAGAAGCTACTGCATGTCAGATGATAAGTAAACTGCCAAGATGTCGATAGCAGACGTCAATAAGGCATATGTTTCAATCCGGTACAGACACATTTAATTTTCAATAGGCGCGGAATAGCGTTCGTCAAGGCCAGTATCGGGAAATAAATCGACTATAAATTCGCGCAGTTTCGTGACGTGCTCTGACCAGCGATTCTAAGGCTTTAACTGTACCAGTTCATGCGTTTGATGGACGCCGGTTAACGGCGCTCCACCATCTGCGACTTGGCGATGACCTTGACCACCCAGTCGGCAAAAACGCGCAGGCGGTTACTAAGGTGTCGGTTGGGCGGATAGACCAGATAAATCGGCATCGGTTCGATCTGCCAGTCTTCGAGAACAGGCCGCAACGTGCCTTTTTCCAGATCCTCCTGAACCATGAACAAGGGCGCTTGCGCGACACCCAGACCGGCGCGGACTGCCGCCAGATAGGTGGTCGACTCGTTGGCGGCCACGACATAGCGCCCGTTGATCTCGACTTCCTCCGTGCCGCGCTTGAAATGGAACGGCATTTGCTGGCCGGTCGACGGGCGGAAATAGCCAACCGCATAAGTGTTGCTGGCAAGGTCCGACGGGTGCAGCGGTGTAGAGCATCGATCCAGATATTCAGCGGAGGCGCAGGCGATAAAATGCATGTCGCCGATGCGCCGGGCGATCAGCGACTGATCGGTCAGCTCTCCGATGCGAATGGCGCAATCTACATTCTCCGCCACATAATCAACCGGGCGATCCGAAACGCCAAGGTCGATCTGGATATCGGGATAGCGTTGGTGAAATTCGATCAAGGCCGGAATGACGATCAGATTGGCGACGGCGCTCGCCATTTCCACGCGCAGGCGACCTTTGGGCAAGGTCTGTGCGCTGGAGAGGCTTCCGTCGAGTTCCTGCAGGTCGGCGAGCAGGCGTGCTGCACGCTCATAGTAAAGCGCGCCGTCCGGTGTTACGAGAACACGACGGGTGGTGCGATTGAGGAGTTTTGCGCCAAGATGGGCTTCCAACCCTTGAATAAGATTGCTGATGGTTGCCTTGGGCATGCTGAGTGAAGCGGAGGCGCGCGTGAAGTTTCCGGTTTCGACAACCCGGAGAAAGGCGCGCATGGCCGAGAGTTGGTCCATTGATCAATAACCGTCATTGTTCGAAATTTGGGATAGTGTAACCAATCCATGGGGACTATTCCAGATAATAGACAATGCTAATATCTGACCATGGCGGTTTGCCGCTATACATGAGAGTTAAGAAAGATGTGTGAGAAGTTTACGGTTGAAACAATGCAGGCTGGCGATTGCGCCTGCACGGCACGCATTTATCGCGGCGCCAAATTGCTTTCACCGCCGCCTGTGGTGCTGCATCTCCATGGTGGGGCTTTCTCTGCTGATTGTCCAGATGCCTGCGAGGGTGTCGCCGAAGCTCTTGCTGAAGCGGGGGCGGTGGTCGTCTCGCCGGAATATTCGTCGGCCTGTCTCAACCCGTTCCCGGCGGCGCTTGAGGTGGCCTATGCCATTTTGACTTCGATGCGTGCGCGTTGCCCGGAGTTTGCACACAAGAAGTCCATGCTGTTCGTCGCCGGAGAAGAGGCGGGCGGTAATATTGCTGCCGGTTTGGCGCTTATGGCGCGAGATCAGAATCTGACGGATCTCAAAGGTCAGATATTGCTTTCGCCCATGCTCGACCCCTGCCTTGCAACGGCATCTTTCCGCAAATACTGCCCGGAAAGCGCTGTGCAGACAATGTCGGATGGCTGGCAGCATTATCTGGGGCAGTGCGGCGGGTTTACCCATCCCTATGCCGCGCCTGCGCTGTGTACGCGTCTTGCCGGTCTGGTGCCGACATTGCTCGTCACCGGTGCTGAATGCCCGATGCGTGACGAGACCCAGGCTTATGCCGAGCGGCTGCGTCAGGCAGGCGTCAAGGTTCAGTCCCATGTCCTGGCGGGTCAGGCTGGCTGGATACCGGAAAGCAACGTGGCCGACCGTGAGTGGTCGCCACAGAAAGAAGCTCTTACCGGCCTGTTCTCGGATTTCTTCCGGCGGGCTGGTGCAAAGGCAATACCAGCATAACGTCAGTTCGAAAGTCCTCCCAAGCTTTGTTCTGACGATCAGAATGTAGCCGGCTCTGACCGGCAAGGAGATACAACATGACGTCGATCATTGGACGCCGGGCCCTGTGGGGCGCCGGCCTGAGTATCCTATTGTCTGCAGCTGGCGGTGGCGCCATTCTCTTCGGCGCTCCCCATCTGAAGGCGGACGCAGCGACGGACATGTCTGCGCCGCCGCCCGCAGTGCCCGTTTCGGTCGCCAGGGCGGAGTCGCGCCGCATTTCGACCTGGGAAGAGTTTTCGGGTCGCCTTGAGGCAATCGAGCGCGTGGAAATTCGCCCGCGTGTCGGCGGCGCTATCCTGAAAGCGCATTTCCGTGAAGGTGCGCTGGTCAAGCAGGGCGATCTGCTTGTCACCATTGATCCAGAGCCTTATGCGGCAACGGTTGAAAAAGCCAAGGCGCAGGTTTCCGCCGAGGAAGCGCGCGTGGCGCTGGCCAAGACGGAACTGGATCGCGGACGTCAGCTTGTAACCACCCGTACGCTCGCCCAAAGCGGGCTGGACCAGCGGTCGAGCGCCTTTGACGAGGCGCAGGCAAGCCTGCGTTCTGCCAAGGCAGCACTTCGCTCAGCCGAACTCGACCTTCAATATACGGAAGTGCGCGCGCCGATTTCCGGTCGCGTTGGACGTCTGGAAGTCACCGCTGGCAATCTGGTTGCCGCAAGTTCCGCTTCGCCGGTGCTCACCACGCTTGTTTCGGTCGATCCGATCTATGCAAGTTTCAGCGCCAATGAAGAGGTTGTCACCAAGGCGCTCGCCAAACTTGCCGCATCGCCGGGCGGCAGCGCCATCGAACGTATTCCCGTTCAGATCGGCACAGCCGCCGATGACGGCACGCCGATTTCCGGGCATATCCAGCTGATCAACAATGAGGTGGATGCCACCACGGGCACGATCCGCGTGCGGGCTTCCATCGACAATCCGGACGGCAAGCTCATTCCGGGTCAGTTTGTGCGGATTCGCTTCGGCGAGCCGGAACCGGACGAAAAGCTGGTGGTGAGCGACCGCGCCATTGCCTCCGATCAGGACAAGAAATTTGTCTTCGTCGTGGGAGCGGATAACAAGGTTGAATACCGGCAGGTGGTGCTCGGTCGCAATTATGACGGCTTGCGCATTGTCGAAAGCGGCCTGAAGGCTGGCGAAAACATCGTCGTCAACGGCCTGCAACGCATTCGTCCGGGCGTGGTCGTCGCACCGCAGCCCGTCACTGAAACACTTGCCAAGAATTAAAATTAACTGAAACGGCGCGTCGAACGACGCGCAGTAAACGCAAAAGCTCAGCCTACTCAACCCGCGAGAACGCTTGTCTTCGCGGGCCGGGAGAGTCTTTGCCTTCCCGCTTAAGGGGGATAAAACGATGAACTTCTCACGCTTTTTCGTAGACCGCCCGGTCTTCGCTGGCGTTCTATCGGTTCTGATCTTCGTGGCCGGTCTGATCGGCATGACAGGTCTGCCGATTTCGGAATATCCGGAAGTCGTGCCGCCGCAGATCGTGGTGCGCGCGCAATATCCGGGCGCCAACCCTGCCGTGATTTCCGAGACTGTCGCCACACCGCTTGAAGAACAGATCAACGGCGTTGAAGGCATGCTCTATATGCAGAGCCAGGCGACAGCCGATGGCGTCATGACATTGACTGTCACTTTCGCGCTTGGCACCGATCCCGATCAGGCACAGCAGCTGGTGCAGAACCGTATTTCGCAGGCCGAGCCGCGCTTGCCGGAAGAGGTGCGCACGCTTGGCGTCACCACCGCCAAAAGTTCGCCGGATCTGACGCTCGTCGTTCACCTCATCTCGCCCGATGGCCGATATGACGTGAATTATCTGCGCAACTATGCCGTTTTGAACGTCAAGGACCGCATCGCGCGTATTGCTGGTGTCGGTCAGGTGCAGATATTCGGCGGCGGCGATTACTCCATGCGTGTCTGGATCGACCCGCAAAAGGCTGCCGAGCGCGGACTTTCAGCAAGCGATATCGCAAACGCAATCCGGCAGCAGAATGTTCAGGCCGCCGCTGGCGTGATCGGTGCTTCACCGAATGTGTCCGGGCTTGATCTTCAGCTGTCCGTCAATGCGCAGGGCCGTCTTCAGACACCGGAAGAATTCGCCAATATCGTCGTGAAGTCGGGTAGAGAAGGCGAAATCACCCGCCTTGGCGATGTTGCCCGCGTCGAGATGGGTGCTGCCGATTACTCGCTGCGCTCTCTGCTCGACAACAAGCAGGCGGTTGGCATGGGCGTGTTTCAGGCGCCAGGTTCCAATGCTTTGCAGATTTCGGAAAATGTGCACGCGGCCATGGCCGATCTGAAGAAGACTATGCCGGAAGGCGTGGATTTCGATATCGTCTATGACACGACAGCATTTGTGAAAGCATCTATCGAGTCGGTTATTCACACCCTGCTCGAAGCCATCGTTCTGGTGGTGATCGTGGTCATCCTGTTCTTGCAGACATGGCGCGCATCGATCATTCCACTGGTCGCGGTCCCCGTTTCCATCGTGGGTACGTTTGCGGTGATGTATATGTTCGGCTTCTCCATCAATGCGCTCAGCCTGTTCGGTCTGGTGCTGGCCATCGGTATCGTCGTCGACGACGCCATTGTGGTGGTGGAAAATGTCGAGCGTAATATCGAACAGGGACTGTCGCCGGTTGAAGCGACCTATCGCGCCATGCAGGAAGTGTCTGGCCCGATCATCGCGATTGCGCTGGTGTTGGTTGCGGTCTTTGTGCCGCTGGCATTTATTACCGGCCTTACCGGCCAGTTCTATCGTCAGTTTGCGCTGACCATCGCCATATCGACGGTGATTTCGGCCTTCAATTCGCTGACCCTGTCGCCTGCTCTGGCAGCCCTGTTGCTGCGCGGGCATGATGCGCCGAAGGACCGTCTGACCCGTGTCATGGACAAGGCGTTCGGCTGGTTCTTCCGTGGCTTCAACCGCTTCTTTGGTGCAAGCTCGAATGCCTATGGCCGCGGCGTGGGTGCAATTCTCTCGCGCAAGTCACTGGTGATGGGCCTCTATGTCGTGCTGCTCGGCGTCACCTTTGTTCTGTTCCGTGCGGTGCCCGGCGGCTTCGTTCCGGCGCAGGACAAGCAATATCTGATCGGCTTTGCGCAATTGCCGGATGCGGCCACGCTCGATCGCTCGGAAGATGTCATCCGCCGCATGACGGATATCGCGCTCGACCAGCCGGGCGTCGCCAATGCCATTGCCTTCCCGGGCCTTTCGATCAACGGTTTCACCAACTCGTCGAATTCAGGCATTGTTTTCGTCACGCTGAAGCCGTTCGAGGAACGCAAGACGCCCGACCTGTCGGCAGGTGCTATCACCATGCAGCTGAACCAGAAGTTCGGCTCCATTCAGGATGCGTTCATTGCCATGTTCCCGCCACCGCCTGTGCAGGGTCTGGGTACAACGGGCGGCTTCAAGCTCCAGCTTGAAGATCGTAACGGGCTTGGCTTCCGCGCGCTGGACGATGCGACCAAGGCGTTTCTCGCCAAGGCCTATCAGACACCCGAACTGGCTGGTCTTTATTCGAGTTACCAGATCAATGTGCCGCAGCTCTATGCCGATCTGGATCGTGTGAAGGCTCGTCAGCTGGGTGTGGCGGTGACGGATGTGTTCGAGACGTTGCAGATCTATCTGGGTTCGCTCTATGTCAACGACTTCAATGCATTCGGACGCACCTACAGCGTGCGCATTCAGGCCGATGCGAATTACCGCAGCCATGCCGAAGATATTGGCAAGCTGAAGGTTCGTTCGCAATCGGGCGAGATGATCCCGCTGTCGGCGCTGATGAAGGTGGAGCAGACCGTGGGTGCGGAACGCGCCATCCGGTATAACGGCTTCCTGTCTGCCGATATCAACGGCAATCCGGCCCCCGGCTTCTCGTCCGGTCAGGCACAGGCGGCTGTCGAACGGATCGCGCAGGAAACCTTGCCTCCGGGCATCGCCTTCGAGTGGACCGATCTGACCTACCAGCAGATTCTGGCTGGCAATTCAGGCTTCCTGGTTTTCCCGCTGGCGTTGCTGCTCGTCTACCTCGTGCTGGCCGCGCAATATGAAAGCCTTGCTCTGCCCCTATCGATCATCATGATTGTTCCGATGGGTATCATGGCTGCGCTCACCGGCGTCTGGCTGACGGGGGGTGACAACAATGTCTTCACCCAGATTGGTTTGATAGTTCTTGTGGGACTATCAGCGAAGAACGCGATCCTGATTGTGGAATTTGCCCGCGAGCTGGAGCTTTCCGGTCGAAGCGTGGTGCAGGCTGCGGTCGAAGCCAGCCGGTTGCGTCTGCGCCCGATCCTGATGACCTCTATGGCCTTCATCATGGGTGTGGTGCCGCTGGTCACATCCACTGGTGCCGGTGCGGAAATGCGCTCGGCAATGGGCATCGCGGTCTTCGCAGGCATGATCGGCGTGACGGCCTTCGGCATCTTCATGACGCCGGTGTTCTATGTGCTGATCCGCAAGCTCAGCGGCGAACGTCCGCTCAAGCATTCGGGCGCAAAGATCGAAGCACCGCATCTTGTGCCGGGCGAGTGATCGCAGCTAGCAGCAAAACAAAAGGGCCGGAGTGATCCGGCCCTTTTGTTATGGGTTATTGGCTGTCGCTGAACGCGCGAATGATTGCGTCTTTCGAACTGCCATTGGCGATGAGCGCCGCCAGCAGAATGCGGGCCTGACCCGGACGAAGTGTGCGGGAATGGATCGCACCTGCCCCAGCAAGATCGTGCCCGCCGCCACCGCCGCCATAGCCCGGCGTCAACAGACCTTCCGGGACACGGCTTGATACGACAACCGGGATGTCCTGCTCGGTGCAAAGCTGGACGGCTTCGACAATTTCCGGCGTCGCATTGCCGGAGCCAAGACCGGCGAGAACAATGCCGCGCGCGCCTGCTGCAACGCTTGCTGCAACATGGACAGCATCGCAGCCGGGATAAATCGCAACCGTATCGACGCGGTTATCGCCAATTTTTGACGGAAGCAGCACTTCCGGCATTCCACCCAGCGCGCGTGCTGAACGAAACGCATCGGCGCTGTCGCTGCTGGCTTTATAGGCGCCCCATGCCGGGAGAACCCGCCCGCCAAAAGCGATCAGCACGCCGCGTGCGGCGTTACCTGGGTCAATGGCAAGCCCCACCGCATCGCCAAGATTGGCAGGGCCATCGGCGTGGGGATTATCGGCTGTAAATTGCGCGCCGGTGAAGATGACCGGCTTTGCAAGCCGGTGCTGTAACTGCACCAGAAGCGAGGTTTCTTCCATGGCGTCGGTGCCATGCAGCACGACCACGCCATGGATGTCGGCATTGTTCAGCGCTTCGCCGACTGCATCGCTGATAAGCTGCATGTCGGCCAGCGTGAGCAGCGACGAATCCTTCGCCATAAGGTCGATGGGGCGCAGATCGGCATCGATATCCGGCAAAAGCGCAAGCAGGTCTTCGCCGGATAATGTCGGCGTGCTCGCGCCGTCTTCACCGCGTTTGCTTGCAATGGTGCCCCCGGTGGCGATGATGGCCACCACGGGCTTGTTCGGCGCTGTATTCACTTGTCCCCTCACTTGCTCAGAGTGCGTGCGTCTATAGCACGTTCTGCGGCAAGTCGATGGATACGGTCACGCATCAGATACCATCCGATGATGAGCACGGGGATGATGATCAGCAGCGAGGCGATGGTCATGGTACCGACTGGATAATCGAACGCCATCAAAACCAGAACGCCAAGCAGGAAAGCTAGCGTCAGGATGCCCGTATAGGGCGCGCCGAACATCCGGAAATCGGGCCGCACGATTTCACCGCGCCGCGCCAGATGCCAGAGTTTCAGCTGGCAGAGAACGGTAACGCCCCATGCAGTGATAATGCCAAGCGCGGAGAGATTGAGCGCAATTTCGAAGGCCGCCGAAGGCACGAAGGCATTGAGGACGACGCCGATCACCGTCACGACGGCAGTGACTGCGATACCGACAAAGGGAACGCCGTTCTTGTTCATCTTGGCCAGAGCCGAAGGCGCTGAGCCGGAAATGGCCATCGAATGCAGAATACGGCCTGTGGAATAGAGACCCGCATTGAGCGACGAGAGAACCGCGGTCAGCACCACGAGGTTCATGATGATATCCGCACCCTCGACGCCGATCTTGCCGAAGAAGGTCACGAACGGGCTCTCACCGGCGGAATAGGCCGTGTAGGGCAGGAGCAGCGACAACAGCAGCACCGAGCCGACATAGAAGACGAGCAGGCGGAAAACCACGGTGCGGATTGCGCCAGGCATTACCTTGCGCGGGTCTTCGGTTTCACCAGCCGTGGTGCCGATCAGTTCGATGGAGGCATAGGCGAATACAACGCCCTGTATGATCACAAAGGCCGGTAATATGCCGTTCGGGAACAAGCCGCCGCTATCGGTGATGATGCTGAAACCGGCAGCGTGACCGTCAATCGGCGTGCCGGATACGACGAAGTAGATGCCGACCACCAGAAAGGTGACGAGCGACAGCACCTTGACGAGACTGAACCAAAATTCCAGTTCGCCGAAGACTTTCACCGACATCAGGTTCATCGCAAGCACGATGAGCAAAGCGGTGAGCGCAAACATCCACTGGTCGATCCCCTGCAGCCAGGGAACATAGTGCTTGAAGAAATTCATGTAGAGCGCGACGGCGGTCACGTCGGCCACCGAAGTCATCGCCCAGTTCAGCCAGTACATCCAGCCCGCCGCAAAGGCCAGTTTCTCGCCGTAGAACTCACGGGCATAGGAGACGAACGATCCCGAGCTTGGCCGATGCATGATCAGCTCGCCCAGTGCGCGCAAAACCAGAAAGGCAAAAAAGCCGCAAAGCGCATAGACGAAAACGAGGGCAGGCCCCGCCTGCGCAAGTCGCCCGCCAGCGCCAAGGAAAAGCCCGGTTCCGATCGCTCCCCCAATTGCGATCATCTGGATTTGCCGAGGCTTCAGGGCCTTGTGGTAGCCGCTATCCTCTTCGATGAAGATTTCTCGTTCAACCGGACCGGCTTTTACGGATTCAATCGACATTGCTCCTCCCTGTGAGCGCGTTTCGACGGAGACCATTCGCGGCATGAAACGCCACCTAGGGCGTGCTGCGGGCCATTCAATGGGGAGGGTGATATTGCACCCTATTTGGTGGGTAATCTGTAAAGCTGTATGACAGATTATGGCGCTTTAACGCATATTGAAAATGACCCGTCAAGTCATCGACGAGCGCTGGTTGGCGCTCTGGAAGGAGCTGCGTTTTCTGGCAAACGGAATATCTTTTTGAAAAGAATACGTTAGCTTTCAGCTTTCGCGTGCAGCGATTTCGTGAGCCTCCCAAGATTGTCCCGGTGACAATTATCCACAGGCCGCCCCGCGACGGGTTTCAGCCTGTCGGCTGTGCAAAACAGAGGGTTTGAAAAGGGAGGCGCGCTTAGGAACCGCGGCTGCCCGTGATGGCGTTTACAGCGGTTTTAACCTTGCTCAGATGCAACTCCATGGCGGCGCGGGCATCAGCTTCGGAACCGGCCTCGATGGCGTCGACAATCCGGCGATGTTCGATATTGGACGCCTCGCGGCGACCTGCCATGAGATTGATGAGTTCGGATTGCTGGATAAGCGCATCGCGGGCATCGGCCACGATCTTGGCAAAGAGCGTGTTGCCGGACGCGACAGCTACGGCGCTGTGAAATTCGGAATCGAGCAACTCCCATTTATGCGGATCGGTCTGGCGGTCCATCTTGTCGCAAAGTCCAAGCAGATGTGCGAGCTGTTCGTCGCTCCGGCGAAGTGCTGCCCAACCTGCCGCCGGAACTTCGATGAAGGGGCGCGCTTCAATCAGATCGCGCGCGGAGTAGCCGTCATAGCTGAGTTCGGCCGAGGGCGTTGCGTTCAATATATAGGTGCCGCTACCGGTCCGGGTCTGGGTGAGGCCGAGGGTTTGCAGCGAGCGCAGCGCCTCGCGCACAATGGGGCGGCTCACGCCGAACCGGTCGGCCAGCCTGGCCTCCGAGGGCAGGCGGGTGCCGACCTGAAGGCGGCCGGATATGATCGCCGACCGTATGTCGTCGAACACGACTTCGGCGGCGTTTTTCCGGTTGATCGGATGCCCTTCCGATAGCCATTCAGCCAATTCGCTCATGCCCCAGCCTCCATTCATTGCCATGCAGCTGTCAAGGTGCTGACAGCTGCATGGCAAATCATCTGCTAGGCAATTTGGGGGGCATTTTCAATCCCGGTGGGCAAAACGCGCTGCCGCGAGTGATGCGATAAAGGCGATGGCCAGCATGGCGAAGGTAAACTCCGTCACAGCGCTCCAGCCGCCGGCGATCCAGAAAATGCCGCCTGCTGATCCCGCAATACTGGAACCGAGATAATAGGCCAGGAGGTAGAGCGAAGACGCATGACCCTTGGTGTGGAGCGCCAGTCTGCCGACCAGAGCGCTGGCGACCGAGTGGCTGACGAAGAAGCCGACAGTCAGAAACACGATGCCAACGATGACCAGCGGCAATGGCGCAAAGAGTGTCAGTAACACGCCCGCTGCTTCAATGCCCAAACCAATGGGAAGGACAATGAAGTGGCCAAGCCTGTCGCCCATGCGTCCCGCAATCCATGATGCGGCGATGCCGAACAGATAGACCGAGAAAATGGCGCCTAGCGCCGTCTGGCTCAGGCTGTAGGGCGCTGCGACAAGACGAAAGCCGATATAGTTGTAGATCGTCACGAATGAACCCATGACGAGGAAGCCAATGGCAAAAAGCAGTGGTAGGGCCGGATTGCGGATATGGCCGATCCATGCGCCGAGGTGAAACCGCGCATTCAGACCTGGACGGGGGGTGAAATTCTGTGAGGCGGGCAGGAGCATCAGAAAGCCGATTGCGGCAGCGAGGCCCAGAACCCCCATGCCTGCAAGGCCGACGCGCCAGGAGAAAAACTCAGCCAGCGTTCCGGTGATGACACGTCCCGCCATGCCGCCAAAGGCGTTGCCAGCGATGTAGAGGCCCATCGACGCGCCAAGACCGCGCGGGTCGATTTCCTCGGCAAGATAGGTCATGGCGACCGCAGGAACACCGCCGAGCAGAAGGCCCTGCAATGCACGCAGCGCCAGCAGCATATGCCAATCCGGCACGAGTGCGGCGGCAATTGTGCAAAGCGCAGAGCCGAGCAGGGAGGCAAACATCAGCGAGCGGCGACCGAAGCGTTCGGAAATGATGGCCGCAAAGAAAATAGCGAAGGCCAGAAAGCCGGTGGAAACCGAAAGAGAAAGGGAGCTTGCTGCAGGCGTGATGTTAAAATCATGCGCGAAGAGCGGCATCAGAGGCTGCACGCAATAGAGAAGCGAGAAGGTTGCAAAGCCCGACAGAAAGAGCGCGACACTGGCATTGCGAAATGCGGGCGTGCCCTTGACCAGATAGTGCTTTTCTTCCGGTACAGCTCCGGATGATGTTGGAGCGGTGACCAGCTTGAGGGTGCTGTCTGGTGTTCTAACGCTATCGAGACTGCGTTCTTGGACGCGGGACATGACTTTGCCTTTTCAAATCCTCCCGAGCCTTGATCTAGTCAAAAGCACATCATTTGTCTAGTATATGGAACAGACGATTGTGATATGTTTTGGATATACCGATGGAACTGCGCCACCTTAGATATTTCCTCGCTGTCGCCGATGAGGGCAATTTTACGCGCGCAGCGGCAAATCTCGGGATCGGTCAGCCGCCATTGAGCCAGCAGATCCGCGATCTGGAGAATGAGATCGGCGTCGCTCTCTTCCATCGTGTTCCCCACGGTGCTGAGCTGACGGCAGCAGGTACGGCCTTTCGTGAGGAAGCAAAAGCGGCGGTCGCTGCGGCGGAAAAAGCCAGGCTTGCCGCGCAAAGTGCGGCGCGCGGTGAGACGGGACGTCTGGCCTTGGGCTTCACGGCGTCCTCGGCTTTCAATCCGGTGGTCAGCGGAACGATCCGGCAGTTTCGTGCCCGTTGGCCGGAGGTGCGACTGACACTGACCGAAATGAACACTAGTCTCCTGATGGACAAGCTTGTGCGCGGCGAAGTGGATGCAGCTTTCATCCGTCCTGGTCTGGAAAATCCCAAGGATGTGCGGATGAAGCGCTTGGCCGATGAGCCGATGCTGATCGCCTTGCCGAGCCATCATCCGCTGGCAGCCCATGAGACTTTGCCGGTTTCAGCGCTTGCCAACGAGGCCTTTGTGATGTTTCCGCGTATTGTTGGCCTCAGCCTTTATGACGATGTGGTTGCGGCCTGCCGTGACGCCGGTTTTGAAATGATCGTCGCGCAGGAAGCGCCGCAAATGCCATCGGTCGTGAATCTGGTCGCTGCCGACCTTGGTGTTTCGATCGTGCCAGCCGCGATTGCCCAGATCAGGCTCGCCGGTGTGGCTTATCGACCAATTGAAGGTGAACCGCTTTCAGCACGCCTGGCGCTCGCCTCCATGAAGAGCAATCACTCGCCGCTGATCGAGAATCTGATGAGCCTTTTGCCGAATCTTTAGCGGTCGGCGGCCTTAAAGTTGAGTTAAATGATCACAAATCGGTTGATCCGGCCGAATAATGAGAAAATAAACGCCACATAGTTCAAAAACTTGCTAACAGGCGTTAGGGATGGGTGCGTGTTCAGACCTTTTTGAACGCCGCCCCAAAAGTGTAAGCCGGGATTTCGATGTATAGTATGCTGAAGCGCTTTGCTGCCTATTATGAACCGCACAAGAGCTTGTTTGCGCTTGATTTCTCAAGCGCCGTCGTTGCCGGCCTGCTGGAGCTTGCCTTTCCGGTTGCGGTGACGCTGTTCATCGACCGTCTGTTGCCGACCAATCAGCTGGGGCTGATCGCGCTCGCGGTTGCAGGGCTGTTTCTGATCTATCTCCTGAATGCCGGTTTGCAGGTCATCGTGACCTATTGGGGCCATATGCTCGGGATCAAGATCGAAACCGAGATGCGGCGCAAGGCATTCGACCATCTGCAAAAACTGTCGTTCCGTTTCTTCGATGATCAGAAGACCGGGCATCTGGTCGCCAAGCTGACCAAGGATCTGGAAGAGATCGGCGAAGTGGCCCATCACGGCCCCGAAGATCTGTTCATCGCCGTTATGACGCTGATTGGCGCTTTCGCTTTGATGCTCTGGATTCACGTGCCGCTGGCGCTGATCACGGCGCTGGTCGTCCCGCTGACGGCGATTGTGAGCATCCGCTATGGCAGCCGGATGACCTCGAACTGGCATGCACTTTATGGCCGTGTCGGCGAGTTCAATGCGCGTATCGAGGAAAATGTCGGCGGCATTCGCGTGGTACAGGCCTTCACCAATGAAGACCACGAGCGCAAGCTGTTTGCCGAAAGCAATCGTAACTATCTGACCACCAAATTGCGGGCCTACAAGATTATGGCGGCTTCGATGTCGCTGTCTTATCTTTCGATGCGCTTCGTCCAGATTATCGTCATGCTGGCAGGCGCCTGGTTTGTCGTGCGCGGCCAGCTGACGGAAGGCGGGTTCGTTGGTTTTCTGCTACTCATCGGCGTCTTCTTCCGGCCCATCGAGAAGATCAATTCGATCATCGAAAGCTATCCGAAGGGCATTGCCGGTTTCCAGCGCTATTCGGCCTTTCTCGATACGGAGCCGGATATTGCCGACAGGCTGCAAGCCGTTTCCGTGCTGCGTCTGCATGGTGATATCGAATATAAAGACGTCAGCTTCGGTTATCGTTCGGAAAAGCCGCTGCTCGCCGATCTGACCCTGTCCATAAGCGCTGGCGAAACGGTCGCCTTTGTCGGCTCGTCTGGCGCGGGCAAGACGACGATCTGTTCGCTGCTGCCGCGCTTTTATGAAGTGACCGAAGGTGCGATCAGCATCGATGGCATTGATATTCGCGACATGACGCTCAAGTCTCTGCGGTCCAATATCGGTATTGTCAGCCAGGATGTCTTCCTGTTTGCGGGAACGATCCGCGACAACATTGCTTATGGTAGGCTGGAGGCATCGGAGCAGGAAATCCTCGAAGCAGCGCGGCGCGCCCGTCTTGATGATGTTATCGCCGCCTTGCCTGCCGGTCTGGATACGGTTGTGGGTGAACGCGGCGTCAAGCTTTCGGGCGGCCAGAAGCAGCGTCTGGCGATTGCGCGTATTTTCCTGAAAAACCCGCCGATCCTGATTCTCGATGAAGCGACCTCGGCGCTGGACACTGAGACCGAACGCGCAATCCAGCAATCCCTCGCCGATCTTTCGCAGGGGCGCACCACGCTGGTCATCGCGCACCGGCTTGCAACTATCGTCAATGCAGACCGGATTGTCGTGGTGGAAGAAGGCCGGATTATCGAACAGGGTGTTCATGACGAGCTGGTGGCTCGTTCAGGCGGCCGTTACCAGCAATTGCACGCGGCACAGGTGAACTGACCGTTAGGCGGCAAACAATTTGGCGACAGATTCTCAAAACTGCGATTGTGTCAAAATAGCTTGTTTCAGCTGGCCGCTTTCGGCGGCATAATCGTGCATCTTATCGGCAGGGAGACCGACATGGATGTAACGATTATAACGGGTGCGTCCGACGGTATCGGAGCGGAAACGGCACGTCAGATAGCGCATCGCGATCGCACAGGGGCTGCCCTTGTGCTGGCGGCGCGCAATGTCGAGAAGCTTGAAAAACTGGCGGCTGAATTGCGACTTCAAGGTAGCACGGTGTTGGTCGTGCCAACCGATGTTACAGATCGCGATGCCTGCATTTCTTTGATCGACAAAGCGGGATCGGCCTTCGGTCGGATTGACACGCTGATCGTCAATGCGGGTATGTCGGCCCACGCCAATTTCGCGGAGATCAAACCGGAAGATCTGCACTGGATGCACGATCTGATGGAGCTGAACTATTTTGGCAGTATCTGGCCGATCCATGCCGCACTTCCGCACCTTGCAAGGACCAAAGGACGGATTGGGGTGGTCTCGTCTGTCGCGGGCTTGATCGGCGTGCCGGGGCGCTCGGCCTATAGTGGGACAAAGTTCGCGCTTTCCGGATTTTGCGAAGCACTTCGTTCGGAACTGGAGCCAAGCGGTATTTCCGTGACGATTGTTTATCCGGGCGTTGTGAAGACAGATATTCGCAAGGTCGGTTATGGCGCCAGCGGTGAAGCGTTGGGAACCAGCGGCGTGCGTGAAGACGATATGATGTCTGTGGAAGAAGCGGTGCGTCTCATGCTCGATGGTTTGCAGAGGCGCAAACGCGAGGTATTGATGACGCGGCAAATGCGATTGGGGCGCTGGCTCAAGCTGATCGCGCCGCGAATCGTGGATCGCATGGCGCTCAAGGCCCTGAAACCTGAATTTCGCCCGAAGCCGATCAAACCGGCGCGATGAAGTCGGGTTATCCACGTTCTTCACAGCCATTACAAAATGGATCGCTGATTTTTCGCTTTTCACCAACTATCCGTTGACGGTCTTTTAACTTCGGCTACTATATATAGTGTTCTAGGTTCTTTCGATTCGATGAGTCGAAAGCTAAGAGGGAATTCGGTGAGTCGCCGCCATGAAGGTTGAGACGAAGCCGAAGCTGCCCCCGCAACTGTAAGCGGTGAGTTCTTGTTGATCACGTCACTGGCGTAAGCTGGGAAGACCGACAAGAGCGCTGACCCGCGAGCCAGGAGACCTGCCTTGAGCAATGAACGTCCACGGGCGGGGTGTCCGGTTGGTGTGCAATCATTGAGGCGAGATGTGCTTCTTGCCGATTGCTACTCCGAATGCCCGCTCACAAGCTTCGGGGTGAAGTCCATGTCTGACACATTGTCTAGTTTGTATTGTTCCTTCAGTTCAGGCCCACCCTTCCAGAGGTGATTTTGCGCGGTTCAGTGGTGTCCAGGCATCGCTGACTGTTCCCCGATTTTGTTCGCCTTAACGCGCATGTTCCATGCGCGAACGATCTCTCATGCGCATCTGTCCCGATACGGCAATTGCGTTTCAGGCAATCTGTGCCCAATCCAGTGAGGAAGAAATGAACGTCACCGTCTATAGCAAACCAGCTTGCGTCCAGTGCACTGCAACCACCCGTGCCCTCGACCGTCAGGGGATCGATTATCAGGTCATCGACATTTCTGCAGATATGGCCGCTTACGATCTCGTCACGGGGCT
>Ga0153948_1000309_pt1 | contig 26255 bp, 25 predicted proteins | sample TSNJ032MetaG_FD_104696 | JGI IMG/M metagenome (GOLD analysis project Ga0153948, IMG submission 104696) | Attine ant fungus gardens microbial communities from New Jersey, USA - TSNJ032 MetaG | ecosystem: Host-associated > Fungi > Mycelium > Unclassified | place: USA: New Jersey, Wharton State... | reverse complement strand
GCTTAAAGACGTAACGGCGTTTATCGATTTTGGGCCACGCATCGCGGATATTCCTGATGCATTGATGGCACGTATCATGGCCTGCAAACCGATTGTGTCGCTGAATCGCCAGGAAGCCGTTATTGCGGCGGAGCGTCTTGATGTGCCCGTGGAAGCCTTCGGCAAGGCGTGGCAGGCGCATTACGGCTGCCCGCTGATTGTGCGGCACGATAAAGACGGCGCAGAGTATTACGACGGTGAAAATGCCGGGCATGTTCCGGCATTTCCCGCCACGGTGGTGGATACCATTGGTGCGGGCGACAGCCACGCAGGTGGAACGCTGGCCGGGCTGGCGGCGGGTTGGGCGCTCCCGCACGCCGTATTACTCGGCAATGCGGTGGCCGCGTGGGTAGTTAGTCATCGCGGCGGCGACTGTGCGCCGACGCGCGAGGAACTACTCCTCGCACACAAAGACGTATAAATCGCTGCGACAGTAGCTAATACTGTACTCAATCGGCCGGTGTTGCTGGTCAAGCGCGACTTGCTTGATCACCAGCACCGGTATTTTTTCGTCCATTTTGATGTGCATCTGGAACTCGCTGTCCGGCATCCGGGCGCTGACGCGCGAGCGGGTACGCTGCGGGAAGATATTCTGGCTGCGGAAATAGTCGTACAGAGAAATACCGATGGCATCGGGGTCGTGGATCAGCCCAACCGGCACCCAGGACTCTTCAATCGACACGGCGTCGTCGTCGACGTAACGAATGCGTTTCAGCATAAAGACATCGCTTTGCGGTGCGATTGAGAGCTCCGACGCCACTTCATCCGGGCATTTGACGATCCGCTTGTTCACCCACAGGGTGTCAGGCTTTTTGCCGCGCAGGACAACCTGCTGAGAAAACCCGCGCGCCTCCTTGAGGGAATACTCAAAGATGTTATTAATCTGCGTGCCATAGCCCTGAGAACGCGTGACCACGCCCTCCTCTTCCAGCGCCTGCAACGCTTTGCGCACGGTAATGCGCGACACCCCGGTCAACTGGCTCAGATCGCGCTCGCCCGGCAAAATGTTGCCATGCTCCAGCATTCCGCTGCGCACGGCGTTTTTTACCGTCTCGGCGAATCTCAGATAAAGCGGGGTATTATCCACCGCCGCAAACCGTTCATTCAGTTGAGCAATTAACCGGGTATGCGCTTGTTCCATCTCTGTTTTCCTGGCAGAAAGTCCTTATTCAGTATACTCCTTCAGCGCTTTACCACCATGCATGAAAATGGTGAACCGGGCCAATACCGTGACCGACTTCCAGAGTATCGGCTTTGGCGAGCGCCAGTGAGAGCCAGGCTTTGGCGTCCTGCACCGTATCGGCCCAGTTTTCATGACGCGGACGCAGTGCCGCCAGTGCCGCCGACAGGGTGCAGCCGGTGCCGTGGGTGTTTTTGGTGATCACGCGCGGGGCGGTAAATCGCTGCGCACCGTCGCGGGTAAAGAGCCAGTCCGGGCTTTCGGCATCGTCCAGATGACCACCCTTCATCAGCACCGCTTCACAGCCCAGCGCCAGTAATGCACGGCCCTGCTCTTTCATCTCCTGTTCGCTGCGGGCGTGCGGCGCATCGAGCAGCGCTGCCGCTTCCGGCAGATTCGGCGTAATGAGCGAAACCTGCGGCAGCAGCTTTTTACGCAGGGTTTCAACGGCAGACGTTGAAAGCAGCGGATCGCCGCTTTTTGCCAGCATCACCGTATCGAGCACCACGTTTTGCACCTGATAACGCTTCAGCCGCTCGGCCACCGCTTCAACGATATCGGTTTCGGCCAGCATGCCGATTTTGGTGGTATCAATGCGTACATCGCTGAACACGGAATCGAGCTGAGCCGCGACAAAATCTGGCTCAATGCGATAGACCGACTGCACGCCACGGGTATTTTGCGCCACCAGCGCGGTGATGACCGAGCAGCCATAAGCCCCGAGAGCGGAGAACGTTTTGAGATCGGCCTGAATACCCGCGCCGCCGCTCGGATCGGTGCCTGCGATAGTTAATGCGTTGATACGTTTCATGCATGCACCTCCAGATTCCAGAGGGCGTCAATAAAGGCGCTGGCAAAACTGCCCGGCCCGGCGCTGTGTGCGGCGGCTACGCTTCCCGCGCGCTTCATCCATCCACAGGCGGCAGCCACATTATCCAGCCGATCGCCCGGCAGCGAGCAGCTTGCCGCAACCACCGCCGACAGGGCACAGCCGGTGCCGACCACGCGGGTCATCATCGGATCACCTCCTGCGATGGTTTTCGTTCGCTGCCCGTCGGTGACGTAATCCACCTCCCCCGTGACCGCAACAATGGCGTTGGTCTGGCGTGCCAGTGCCTGGGCTGCGGGCAACGCGCTGGCAGCGGTATCGGTAGTATCTACGCCGCGACCGCCCGCGCTCATACCGGCAAGGGCAAGGATTTCTGAGGCATTCCCCCGGATGGCGGCGGGTTTCAGAGTGAGAATTTGCTGGCAAAAGCGGGTGCGAAACGCCAGCGCACCGACCGCCACCGGATCGAGCGTCCAGGGCTTGCCTGCGGCAACCGCACGTTCAATTGCCCGGCGCATGGCCTGCGCGCGCGGCGAGGTGAGCGTACCGACATTGATTAACTGCGCATCGGCTATCCCGGCAAACTGCTCCGCCTCTTCGGCTTCGATAACCATCGCCGGAGACGCCCCGAGGGCCAGTAAAACGTTCGCGGTAAAGGCCTGCACCACATCGTTAGTCATGCAGTGAGTAAGCGGAGAACGGGTACGGAAGTGGTGTAAGACGTGTAAATCGAGCAGGTCAGGCTGCATGGTTTCGCTCCTGCCTTGCGTCAAGAAGCGATAGCCGTGAGGGGCATCTGACTTCCCTACGCTGGCATTATCCAGATCAGGTGGTACGGGTATTTCTCAGCCTTCACAAGGAAGGGCACCCCGAGTCAAATAAAACAAAATCAAAAGCTTGCGATTAACGTCCCGTTAATCCCTGTTCTGGATCATGCCAGCGGGAAGCCAAAGACACAACCTTAAAAAATGCTCTGTGTCCCAGCTTGTGTCTCAAGTTGTGGCTCACAGTACCAAACACCGAACACAAAAAAGGCCGGGTTTCCCCAGCCTCAACAGCACAGTTGAATATGCCTTCACAAACCTATTTACCTAGATGTGCTCTTACCTTAGCGGTGCCATTACCAACAGCTCTAACAGCAGCCCTAAGCTGAGATTCAGTAACACCCAACGCTTGGGTCCAATATGCTACTTCCCAAGATTCACTCAAGCTGATGAAACGTTTATCTTCTGGCTGCCGACGCTGTAAGTTATCTGCCATTTGGTTTGTCCTGAGTATTACAAGCTTATGCCTGCATACTACCTATATGACTTCTCTACCACTTCGTAAACGGTCAGTTATCAAACAATTGACACTGGTCATAAAACCAGTAAAAACTTTTTTCCGAGCTTGCTAAGCTTGCCGCTTCGTTTCTATCATAACCACTACATGTTGTGTTTATTGATATAACAAATACAATATATCCAAAAATCCATCCTGTGAATAGGTGTTGAAATGGCGAACAATGATAAGCAATCCTCGAAAGATGTAGCACATCTGGCAGCAGAGACTCTAAACAACCCAAACGCCTCTGCGATTCAGAAAAGTTTAGCGGGTTCGGTGCTATCACAAGCAGGAACAAAAAATCAGACTGGCGCAAACATGGAAGCCAAAGCATCCGCAGCACTGAAAAACCCACGCTCAAGCGAGGTTACTAAAACCTTAGCTGGTTCGGTTGTTTCCCAATCGAATAAAAAGCGCTAAAAAAAAAGCCGGGATTAACCCGGCTCTCATGTTTTCAGTTTTCGTTGTCGCTGTTCGCTCAAGTAGTACCTTATAGCGCTGTCGAATCCATGCGTATGGATGCGGTCAAGAAGGCTGGAACGACTACACTCAAGCCTGCGTGCTAACGCTGACATGTTGATGATCGCATCATCGCCTTTACCGTCCAGAATCCACTGCATCAGCGGCATGTTGCCAGTACCGATCAAAGCTAATTTCATATGTATCTCCTCTTCTTTGCCTCGCCAGCAGCGGGGGCAATGCGCCCCCAAAATCCGCTGTCTTACGCTGCGTCGTCCATAGTGACCTTCAGAACGAAGTCCGGACGCATTGGGATCTGAATCTGTGATAACTCACTGACCACCTCATAGTTCATGAACTTATCACGCAGAACGTAATGGTAAGACGGATAAACCGGACCATTAGCAACTTCAGCATGACGGCTCGCCGGAGTCTGATAAGTCATATAAGGTGAAAGGTCGCCTTCAACAACATTGGAGAACGTCGCCAGCATGTAGCCTTCACCATCTGCAATGCTGTATAGCGGATCGTCAACCTGCACTACAGTTACGCGCCCAATGTTGTATCGATCATATGCGCCCAAAGTGTCAGGGAAAATGATGTCACGGGACGTAGCACCAAACAGAGCCGCCTGATATGCGGTTGGGTTGCCTTGAATGGCGGTGAAAAGACTCGGACTCGCCAGCAGATAAACCTGCTTGATGCTGGAAGACCAGCCACCCAGATTTTTCTTCAGTAGCGTGACAGCATTCTGCATCTCAGTAATGACGTTGGCACTGATGCCAGTTTTCACCACAGCAGACGGCTGGTTAATACCCCAGAACTGGTCCCAGTGAATGGTTGGGCCTTCGCGTAAATGCGTTGCTTCAGTCACGTTATGCAAAAGACTCTGCGCCATCTGGAATTCTACGTCACGGCGGGTTTGCAGGTAGTGCTTCAGGGTATGACTAGCAACTACATCTTCAGCGGTCATCTGGCGATTTGTTCCCGGCTGACGTTTCCCCTGCCAATCCTGGCTAGTGATGGTTGAGCTGTAGACATGCAGTGGAGCCTGAACGGTCACGTTAGCCGCTTTAGGGAAGTTTAGACCCGACATTTCAGAACCATAACGGGCAACTGATTTAGTCACTTCACGCTGCACATCTTCCAGTGTGTCGAGCGCGATGATTTGTGTGTCACTTGGACGGCTGGTAAAGATCCCCAGGCTGGACAGAAGGAACCCCTCGCCGCTTGGCTTCACGAACTGACCGGAAAGGTTAGTAAAATCACTTAATTTCATATTGTTATCTCTCCTTGATTAGATTGCGGTGTTTGCATCAGCAATGCGGTTGCCTTGCTTAACAAGGGCGGCGTAAGCAGCATCTTTTGCAGCCCCCGCCACAACCAGACCAGATGGATTGAACACACAGCCACGGTCTGAAATGACCAGGCTACGGGCATCACCTGCAATTTGGTTTTGCAGAGCTACAGCACAGTTATCAGCATCGGCTGCAACGTATGCCGCGCCAGTGGTCGGGTTAATCACATCACCACAAGTCACATCAGCAGCCAGATCAAGGATCACGGTGCGCTTATGAAAGATCGGTGAATCGGTATAAAACAATACATCTTGTGTGGTTTTGCTTTCGTATTCGAATGCCATATTTTGTATCTCCATACAGTAAGTCGCCAGAGCGATTAACGGATTTCCGTTAACCTGTGCAGCAGGCAGTTTTTATAATCCGGCGAATATGCCGGGTTGAGTTGAAAAAATACCGTCCATCGGACGGCATTCTTCTATTCGTGTTCCAACAGAAAAAGACCAAGGCGAGAATATCCCGCCTGGTGTAGGTCAGTAGTTTTCTGATGGAGAGATTTGGAAAGCATGAGTGTGGTTCACGCTTAAAAAATGAAGGAGCACGACAGCGGGAGACCTCATATCTTCGTTGCCGCACTCAATGCCAGTTTGCATCATGGCTGATGACCGGAGGAGAGCCGGATTTAATGGCAAATCCAGACCAGAGGCCCAGACTTTGTACGCCCTAAGGCGAATCTTTTGTGATGTACCGCCCGTTGGCAAACGTCCAATGAGAGGCTGGAAGCGACACATCACAAAAGAGGCTCCACGGTGTCACAGAGCCTGCTTTATATTTCGGAATGACAATGGCTGTTGTAATTCACCTTGTATATTATTTTAACACGAATAATTATCATTTACAACAAATTTCACGAGAGATCTTTGATTTGTCGCTAAATTTGATACATGCGCATTGCGGTATTGAGATAGGGGCGACGAATTCGCCGCCAGTATATTAATTAGCCAGAAATACCCAAAATGAGATTGGTATTTTTCCTATCCTGCTCTTGTACTTCGGCCTTAATTGCATCGCTGAATTTGCTATCGTCAATGCTGAGTTTAACCTCGTTGGTCACAGTCAGATCGGCCTTACCTTCAATACTGAATGGCTTGCCAAGGTTCATACCATAAGCAAGATTATCAATGCCCGGTAGTTGTGCCATGCCTGCGGTAGCTGGTTGAATTCCAGGTAAGGTATTCATCCCCGCAAATGCATTAGTGAAACCTTGAGCATGATCGGCAAAGAAGTTTTTGATGTCAGTCCAAAGGGTAGGCCTGTCGTTGTTTGCCTGCACCTTCTTCATGAAGGCATCAGGATCAGCCTGAATCTCGCTAAGACGATTATTGAGACTTACACCAGCCATGATCGCAGGAAGACCCATAGAAAAGCCCCCACCTTTACCGCCTTTAGCTGGTTTGCCGTCTTTCCCTGGTTTGGTGTTGTCGGTTCCTGGGGTGGCAATGCCACCAAGAGCGCCGATTCCGGCAAGAGTACCAAGCAGACCTTTCAACGGATTCGCGAAGCTGACAAGCCACCGCAACGCGCCAGCTAACTTGAAGATCGCCCCAGTGAAGATCGCAATTCCTGCCGCATATGCTGCTGTATTACCGAATCCCTCGAATGTCTTGGACAATTGAGGAGCATACTTCTTGATCAGCGCTTCAATGAGAATGAAGCTGTTATAGACCGTGTACCCCGCATCAGTGAAACCTTTAATCACATTGCCTGCAATGGCTCCCAGCGTCTTAAATGCATCTTGGTTGCTGTCAATTGCATCTGTCAGACCGTTAAACGTATCGGTAAGCTGACTGCCGAAGCCCGATTCAAAGAAATTCTTCTGTGCAAGTTGCATCGTTGTGCGCAAGCGCATCATAGCAACACGGTTAGATTTCAGTGACTTCTCGAAAGCACCACCTTTCTGTGCTGCTGCTTTAAACTCGTCACCAACAAGGGGAAGGATATCCTTCGCAAGCAGTTCACCGTTTTTCATCATTGCCATGAGGTCTTTTTCGGTAAGGTCTGTCCGGCCTTTTAGCTTATTCAATGCCTTGACGAAGATCCCGACTGCGTTTGGTAAAGCGTCCCCGAGCTGCCCCTTCAACTCTTCAGCCTGCACTGTGCCTTTAGCGTACATCTGATTAAGCGCAAGCAAGGCGCGGCTCTGCTCCTCACCAGTGGCCCCTAATACGGTTCCGTACTGGCTGACACCTTCAAAGAGGTTTTTGATTTGGCTGTCTGTGGCCTTGCCAGCGGCTGAAGCGTAAAACTTCACGTAGTCTTTGCTGGTCTGTTGAAGGTCAAGACCAAGGGAAAGCGCCTGTTTCTGGAGATACGCCATTTCCTGAGTTGCTTTCTTACTGTCGCCTGTCACCGCCTGGAGACCAGAGGCCATTGATTCGAAGTCTTGCCCGGTCTGCATGATGGTTTTGCCGATCCCAATAGTGGCCCCAATGGTGATCGCTGTGCCAGCATGATCAAGAAGGGATGTATCAAGGCCCGTCACTTTAGCTTTAACTGGGATGGTTACCGGCTTTTTGATTAACCCACCCTGCTGTCTCAACCGCTGTTGTAGCTTACTTACTCTGGCGTTGTACTCTCCAAGCGCCATTGAACCAGCATGATATTGTTTCGTTAGTTGGCTAAAATCCTGAATTGCTTGCGCTCGCTGGCGTGGTGTCAGGTTGTAACCGTTGGCGGCAGTGCTAAAGCGAATACCTTTGGTGCGGATCTGCTGAGTGCGTTTCTCTAGGTCGGCCTGTTCACGCTGTGCTCTGATTGCCTCACTGAGACCACGGACACTTTTAGGAACCAGACCGCCCGCCGCTGGGTTACGTGCTGCAATCGCAGCCATACGTTGGGCGTGACGCTGTTCGTTGGTCGCCATACGTGCATTTATAGCACTTTGTTTCTGAGCTTCAGCGGTTAATCGCTGATTGAGCTTCAATCTCTGCGTTTCTGCTCGCGCCTGCTGTAGCTGGGTCTTGCCGTTGGCTTGTTGTAGCTTTCGTGTCGCCTGATCGAAAGACTTTCCCGCTGACTCCGCATATTTTTTCAGGCTCTTGATTTTGTTGCGGGCGCGGTTGAAGGAGTTTTGATCGACCTGCCAGGAGACTGTATTAACCAAGCTGGAGACGATCTTATTTGTGCCAGACATCACACCCCCTGATTGATAACGTAGCCCAGACGCTTAAGCGCGGCGCGTTGTTCAGGCGTTAGCTCATCAAGGCTTGCCTTCATCATGAGGCTGACTGGACGGAGGTTAGCGCTATAACCTTGGGCCTGGTGGCACAGAGCGATCCCTTTTTCCTTGATGGTTTTGCCACTTTTTAGGGCTGGCTCGCTGGCTGTTGCAGTCGAAGCGGTCAGATATCCCTCGATAGCATCAGCCAACACCTGATCGGCACTTTTATTCAGATCTCCGCTCTCCGGTTCGGCAGCGGCCTGCATTGCGGCGAGAATATCGGCGCGGATGTCGTTTACGTTTTTCATTATTATGTTTCCTGTAGAGGTCCAGGCCGTCACGAAGCCATAGAAGTACGGCTACGCAGATCGGCAGAAATGATAAATATTCAAATAGGGTCAAGTTTCCCCGGCTGGGGTATTAATAATGCAGGCGTGGTGATCGGCGTTGGGGCGCTGCCTGCTTGCGTGAAATAGTCTTCCGGAACTCAATGAACAACGGATCGTCACTAACAGGCATTCGGGATGCCATTTCCTGATCGCTCACTCCGTCACGTTGAAGAAACGTGATCACAGAAAATAGAGGTAACTGGAGGTCAGCACAGATTTTTTCGAGCATTGCACCCGAGTCGAAATATTGGCGTACAGTTCGCTTAGTTGCGTACTGACTGGTGTACTTCACCTTTCGAAACTTGGGATTCCATGTCTTAGCCAGTTCAGCTACAAACTCAGGATCAAGACGTAATAACAAGGCAACTTTGCCGGGAGTCATGCCATGCACAAGGAGTGCCTTAGCGGTTTTAACAATATCCTCATCACGGCGGCGCTTTTTAAAAAGACGCTCTAAATCTGTTTTTTTCTGGTCAGCCAGAGAGTGGCTATTGCCAGTTACGTTCTCACACAATTATTCCTCCAATTGCTAAAACTGTTCGTCATCATTAAATTCAAGCTGCTCATCCTCTTGCTGCTGCGGGGCATTAATAGCCTGTTTCGATTCGGCTGCTCTTCGCGCCTGCTGCTGTTTGTAAATTGCATCAGCGCCTGACGATTCGTCGTTAGCGGCAGACCTCGATCCTTTACTTCCCTGGCTATGGAGAATGGTGATATGGCTCTTGATCAGAGTCTGCGCCTCTTTCGAAGTCTTGCCCCACATTGTGAGATATTCCTCTAAACCTTCCTCACCCTGATTCTGCCAGTAGTTGAGGGTATTAAGATCGGCATAGTGCCGTTCGTTCAACGCATCAGCATCAGCATCAGCATCAGAGGATAAAGGAGCATTGCCGCCAACATCCACAGGAGATACAGATTTTCCGACTCCAGCAGCAGCCGCAGAGGTTGTAGTAACGGGTTGTTCGTCATCCTGTTGTTTCTGCTCATCTTTGCCGCTCTCCCCGGTTTTAACTTTCTGATTATTTGCGATGGTTACTACTGCGTCACCTTGCTGTGATAACCCAGCGTTAAGTTCTGCTAAAATTTCCTCAGGATCTTTGACTGTGTAGTCAGTATGGGAGATCTCTTTACTTCCTGGTTTACGAGCTGGTATCGCTGTAATCCACCCCATTATCATTAGCAGTTTCACTTTTTTCTGAACAGTTGAGAGTCCCATACAACAGCAATCCGCAATATATTGTTGAGACGGACGGATCTCACCTGTCGTCTTCTTCCATCCAAGCAGATGACTGTAGACCGCCATGATTTCTGGGCTGTTTTTCACTCCGTTGAAATATTTGATACGGGCAATCTGGATCACCCAAGGGGAAAAAGTATCAACCGTGATCGGTTTGTCTTCGTTCGGCTGCGGTAGGGATTCGTAAAGTTTACTTTCTGCTTTCTCGGTCGTCATAATATCCTCGCTGGTTATCTGTTTTATTGTTTTCGATGATTTTGGCTGCCATTTGCAGCAATTCACTACATAATTTTGCCATTGGCATGTCTCGGCGGTTGGCCTCCCTTAGCAATGTGCGGTACGTTTCATCCGGAAATGAAATATTCATACATCCTGTCTCCTGTCTGTGAAATGTGGGAACACACCCCTGCGATCATAGAATTGACCAAGGGTGAGGAGCCGTTTTTACGGCGGTTTAGTTTGATGGCTTGCGCCAGCGGGTGATGCTAAGGCGGGATTAAGCTGGTGTTGTTAAGTCTGGAATAGTTTTTCCGATAATGCCTTCAAGTTCACCGCCAGACTCAATCATCTTAAGCAGAAGGATCTGCTCATTCATCAGGCCGATGCCATGAGAGGCGTAATAGACACGCCAGCCAGAAAGCACAGGTTCAATGATTTCCATAACATCACGGCCTTTTGCCAACTCATGGCTGTAAGGCTTCAGAATATCCCGGATGATTTTTGCATTCTTAGCCTGCTGGCGCAGACCTTTGATGATATTCATGGCTTCACGAGTTGCCGGGTATAGTTTGTCTGCTTTCTTGGAGCCGCCAACGCGGGTTCTGAAACTGCGAAGATTTACTAAAGAAGTGATTTTGTTGTCGATTGCAGAGACAATCTCTGAGGCGGTAGCGTTCGAAAAGTCGAACAGGACTGGTTTTGTCATCTAATCTCCTATGTTGTTTTAATGTTTCCTTTTCTCAAGGTATGAATATATTATGTCATAAATCACACTTTTTGTCAAGTTTCTTGTTGCATCATAGATAAAAGTGTGCTAGCAACCTTTTGGGCTGGGCCGCATAATTCCATAAAGCAACATACAATGTCATTAGCAAATCGTGCTGAATTTAATTATATGTATTGCATTCTTATTTTAGGTGGGAGATAATTCAGGGTTACACAAATCTCCTACGACGCGCTCTTAGCGATTCCAAGCCGTAGGCAGTACCTATGGGTTACCTCTACCGTTTAAATGCCGTGTAGCGTGTCTGATGCGCTCTGTGAGCCTCCTGTTATCTAGTCTTGATTGTCCTTTGTCAATCAACGGTCACAACAATCAAGATGAATCGGGGATTCACCGCATAGCGTCTTTGTGAAGTCTGAGGGGGGAGCGCCGCCCCTCCAAGGGGGGAGTTACGTCGCGTTTAAAGCTCCTGACTGCATCGCAGTCGTTCACATTGGACTGACGCGCTTGCGCTTGTCTTCCACACATAGTGTAAACAGGCGAAGCCTGTCTACATAACACCTAACAACTCCAACAATTGAACGCATGTTCAATCTGTCTTTGACCTTCAGGTCTTTAAGATCTTATAAGTGTTTTATAAGTGTTTTTATAAATGCTCTTATGCTACGTCTCTCAGAAGACACCTCCCCTCTGGTGGAAGACACGTATCTTCCAATAGAAGACACCCTCCCCTCTGACAGAAGACACCTGGTGATCCGGTCACGAAGTGATGAACGATAACGCTCACCGCTATGCGGCCTTGCCGTTAGCTTTTTTTATAAAGATCATGTTTTAGGTTTTTTATCTTTATTATCTAGTTCTTTATTATATCGTAGGTCATCCATGACCGGGGTGTCCGGACACCAGTGACCGGGGTTGGTTACTTCTCAATCACCTCATCCTTTGGGATGTGCGCCTCACCAAGCTGCAAATAAACCGCTGAAAATTCAAATTTAATCGCTGGTATATCGCCGTAAATGCGTCGTGTTGTCACTGTCTCACCTGTGGGATGTGGTAACCGTTATAGTGTAAGGTATACAACGAAGCCAGTAATGGCGCTGCCTCGGCAGATCTGTCACTCGTGGTGTGGCTAAACACAATCACCGATCCCTCCTCATTTCAAACCGAAATAATAATTTCTCGTGCAAAATCAACGAAAATCGTCCATTTCTGGGCCTGTGAGAGCCTCTCAGCGGGGCGCTGTGCTGTCGGTGTGTCAGTTACATTGTGGGGAAGATAACGCGCTGTAGAAGCGCTGATAGCGTTTACGGGGCTATTGGTGGGGCAGTTCACAATTGTGTGGAAAAAGGTACGCATCCGTGACTAGTGGAACGAGAGAATATCGCCGGATGATGGCTGGTTGTATGGTCTGCTGGCAGGTATAAGAACTCACCTCTAACTTACACAATGCACATGTGTAATTTAGCAAGCTATTGATTCTTATGGATTGTGTTGTGGATGAACATCTAAGGGGTTGTCTTATGCAGAATTTATGCAGAATCAGGCAAGGATTATTCACTGGCAGAGCCAGCATGTGTGGTGTGCAGAGGACTGCCCTTAGATATTTCAAAATAACGGTTCATTTTTATTGAACCACCGGAGAGACGGTCCAGCAGATCCCCAAGTGAAACCGGTTTTTTCCGACACTGATATCTAAGGAGTGGCTCAAAACTTTTGCTTCACCACGGGCGGGTGCGGGTTCAATAACATATAAAAAACCCTTTACAATGATCATATTATGATCAATATTTGCATCCTAACTTACATATTGAACATCGGAGAGGGACGTAATGAAGAAGGTTGAACCAGTCAGAGACAAAGAGAAGATCGCAGAGGTTGAAAGACTGCTGCGTCAGAATAACAGCAGCGCTATCTACGGTGATTTGTGGGTGTTCCTGAATCAGACAGCGGCGCGGATTGGTGACGCTCTTAAGTTGCGGTATGCCGACTTTAACCATATCGAAGGGAACGTGTTGAACCTGAAGGAACAGAAGACCGGGAAGACACGCTCAATTATGTTGACACCAAAAGCACTTGAATTGGTGGCACAGCGCCGTGCTAATAATCCAGGTCAGGAATACCTGTTCGAAGTGGACAGCAACCGGGCCAAAGGAAAACCGATCAGCCGGGTAACGGTCTCAGCCAAATTCAAAGAGGCCGGGGATATACTCAATCTTCACATCGCGGCGCACAGCCCACGCAAGAACCTTGGTTATCACGCTATAAAACGTGGGGTCAGTCTGCCGACGCTCACGAAGCTGTACGGGCATTCATCGCAGGCGGTCACGCTGGCGTATTGTGGGATAATGGAAAAGGATGTTGAAGACGTATTCCAGACCATCGACTATTAAGGACTGTTGATGTTAACTATATGTTATCCCCAACCACCAAAACGACTAACGTAATCAGCAATTCTTATAGAGATTGCACGACATCATGTTGCGCAATTCTGACTTTTCGTCAAAGAAATCAACACTCGATCAAATTTTGAAATTTTTTTCTTAATTATTGACATGTCTTCCAAGCCTTACGGTATGAGGACTTAGCCTTTTTTACCCTTTCACAACCTCATTTTAACGTCAAAATCAACCCTTGTGCTGAAAAGAATACTTACTAGAATACTCACCATGTAGTGTAAGTTTTTGATTCAAGCACTACATATTGTATTCATGCTTAGATTATATGCATAAAAAAACCGGGAGCACGTATGTGAACCCGGTCTATGAAGCACGACCACCATGAGTCTGCAAACTCATAACGATTGTTAGCCTCGACATCATTCTTGACGGTCTGATTGTGCCCGGCTTGGTTGGTTGTGTAAACCTTAAAATGAACGCTCATAAGGAGCATTGCATGACCATTTGTAAACAGTCACACCGTTACAACACTCTTTTCATTAGCTTACCTCACGATCAAGGTGGTGAAGGTCGCCATAAATGTTGTGGCTGCGCTTACGATCAGGGTTACCGCGCTGGCTTGGCTCGCACGGGTCAGGTTTGGGTAGACTTAGCCGCCTTACCAGATAGCCAGGCGGGAACCGTTCGCCACAAAAGTCCTCAAGCAGCGTTCGCTGATGGTTATCGTGATGGTGTGCGTGAATCCTACCGTCACGCTGGTTAATGTTGAATGAAGGGGCTAATGCCCCTTCCTCTTTTAAGGGATAAAAATGGATAAACGTTACCAGGTTTTCGTAAGTTCAACTTTTACGGATTTAGAAGAAGAACGAAAACACGTTATACAGACTCTGATGGAAATGGATTGCATTCCAGCAGGCATGGAGTTGTTCCCAGCAATCGATGAAGGCCAATGGGAGTTCATAAAAAAAGTAATTGATGACTGTGATTATTATCTGCTGATCATTGGTGGTCGTTATGGCTCTGTCGCAGAAGATGGTTTAAGTTACACCGAAAAGGAATTCGATTATGCGGTCTCTAAAGGGCTACGTGTTGTTGTTTTAGTGCATGAGGATCCGGAAAGCCTGCCCTTAGCCAAATCAGAGAAAGATTCTGCTCTCAGAGAAAAACTCAATTCATTCATAGAGAAGGCATCGGCTAACCGTCTTAGAAAAACATGGGCTACTGCTCGAGATTTGCCAGGACTGGTCGCTCTGAGTATGAGCAAAACAATGAAAACCTACCCAGCAATCGGATGGATTAGAGCGAATTTGACAAGCTCTGAAAACGATTTACGTGCAATGGTCGAACTGCAAAAAGAAAATGAATGGTTGAAAAACGAACTGTTAAAGGCGGCATCGAATCGCAACCAAACTCAAGACTTAAACTTGGCGGATTTTGATGATGAGTTTGAGTTCAATTGCGAATCAACATTTCCACAAAGCTCTTATGGTGGAGGAGGCGTCAGAAAATGGGTTGTGACAATGACATGGAAAGATATTTTTCATGCTATTTCACCATACCTTGCACAATATTACGCAGAATCGAGCGCTTCGATGACACTTGCTAGGGCCGCTCAGGTGATTGCAGGGAAAGGAGGTACGTCACCAAAGGTCATATCTCAAGACCTGAAAACTATAGGTGTACAATTGAGTGCATATGGTTTGATCAAAACAGAATACTTAAAAACAACAAATGGTGGCAGGAATACGTTTTGGACTTTAACAGAAGCAGGACAAGTTGAAATGCTGAAAACCAGAACGATAAAAAAACAAAGTCAAATAGAAACTGAGTAGCTCCCCTTGATTTCGCCCCATTTTTTGGGGCGATTTTTTGTTCATAAAATGAAGACAACCATTGGGCCAATTTAATAGCTTTTTTCCCAATGTAAGCCGTCAATCACATAACAGACTGAAGAAAGTGGGAATATGTGAAGATAGCGCCTAGTGATCCCTGATCCGCTTTTCTCATGACCTACCACCTGTTGCAAGTGTGCCAAGTTACCAACCCAACCAGCTAAACAGGTTGAAATCATGGTATGCCGGAAACTGTGAACTAGCCGCCGCTGCCCATAATCATCAAGGTACGGAATACCAAGCTGATCGCGGACATCGGCTAAAACTTTGCCGATCTTCGGCATATTCTTACCCGACACAGGTGAGAAAATCTTCTCTTTCCATTGGCGGTTTACAAAATCGAGGAACCCCCACTCGATCAGTTTGGGATGGATCACTACCTGCCTTGTAGCGTTCTCAGTTTTACCCTGCCCTCCTTCCGCGATCAGGAGATAGTGTCGCTGGCTGTCCTCATCAAATTTGATGTGTGATTTCTCTAGCTTGGCAATCTCCCCTCGTCTGGCTCCCGTGTACGCCAACAGCAAGGTGATCCACTTCTGCCACCCGTCTGGCTGCTTGAGCGCCCACCCCACAAACTTTCTCATTTCTGCCGCACTGTATGCGCCAAACCTCGCTTTCGAGGGAGCGGCGACTACTCCATCAGTCGGAGACTTCTCCAGAATATCTTTATTATCAGTCAGGAAGGTTTTGAACAGCGATTTGTAAATCTTCAAATGCTTGTGGATAGACTCAGCGCCAACCAAATCTTCAGGAGGCACATCATCACACTCGATCAATTGCTGAACCGTCATTGACCGATAAGGCTGCACTACACGCTTAGGCAAGTTTTCAACAACTTCCATCACCTGCTTGATGTCCTGCTTGGTGATCGTCACTACATCTGTTGATGCACCAAGGACAATGAATATGACTTCCATAAAGCGCTCATTGGCCTGTGAAATTGCCTTCGTCCAGTTTTGGGCTTTCTCCTTTTTGTACATATTCCAAGCGCCAGCCAGTGTTAACACATCATTTGACTGTGCTTCTGTTTGTTCTTCCTCATCTTCTGAAGGCGCCACAACCTCGCGGTATTCCTGAACAACTATCGGCTGAAGATTGCGCCGTTCTTCACTGAGAAATTGTTGTGCCAGCCATTGTTCATTCTGCTGCTTCAGGCTATTGCCATACTCAGAAAGACGCTTACCGAAGTGATCCGGTTGGATGGTTCCACGTTGAACCAGTGGAATTACAGGAGAAGCAAAAGACATGAGCAACTGCGCCTGGGTGTGGCTGTCAGTCTCTAACGACTTACGGAAAAACTTATTATCAGGCAGGCGAAAACGAACGTAATAAACCCCGTTACGTTTAATGGTGTGGCGTATGGTCTGGTGTCCCATTTCGTGAGCCTCGATGTGATCGGCTAAACAAAACGGTTCGAAAATCGCAGATAAGTCTTTGATTTATATCTTGGATAATCGCCAGGACTACGCTGGCATTATCCAGATCAGGTGGTACGGGTATTTCTCAGCCTTCACAAAGAAGGGCACCCCGAGTCAACTTACTGAGCAGTTCAGTAATTTTAGCAGGGTAGAGCAAGCCATCGCCTCAGGCAAGCCTTCGCGAGCCGATTTCTGACGTGCGTAAGGCCAAAAATATTAAAAAAATAGCCTCAACATTCATTTACTCTGTATACATTTAATCTCTTTGATTATTCAGATTTAATGTTTATAACTCTCCGCTTCTCTTCGCAATACCACCTCGCAAACCAGGGTAACAATACAAATAAAAACAACGCTTTATGTAAAATTAATGTTTACTTTCAGCAACTTAGATATATGAACTACACGTGATCTGCGTCAAAGTTCACACGCGTCAGTTAGACGATAGTTCAGCCCGGTTAATAAGATTGTGACCATCAAAAAAATACACCCTCTGGAGCAGACCTACTCGACTCGATTTTTCGCGTCGGTTTTTAGCTGCGTTATATCTAAGAATTTTTGCATTTATCGTTGAGATTGAGATCGTGAAATTAATGCTTACTCGTAAAACCCCTGTCGCTGTATTTGCGTTGACTCTCATCTGCGCCGGAAGCGTATTTGCTGCACCAATAGATTATTCTCAAGCGTGGGGTGATACCGTTGAAGCCGATCACCAGGCGGCTATCGGTCTTATCAACGATCATCAGAACCAGATTACACAAAATAAAGTCGATAGCGAACAGGCTTTTCAGGGACTGAATACGCGTATCAGTGGCGTAGATGACGATCTGAATAGCACTAAAGATGCGGTCCTGGTGGTCAACTATGATCTCCAGCAGACGCGAACAGATTTAAACACGCAAATTGATAATACGAATAATGCGGTCACTCAGCAGAAAATCGACATCGATAATGCGCTTCAGCAGACAAACACGAACATCACTAACCAGATTACGACGGTAACAAATACCATCACGCAGCAAACAACCAATATTGAAAAAGATCTTCAGCAGACTAAGCAGGATGTGAATCAGCAGATTTCGACGGTAAAGAACACCAGCACGCAGCAGTCGGCCAAAATGAATAAAGATCTTCAGCAGACTAAACAGGATGTGAATCAGCAGATTAACCAACTGCAGAGTGCCGCTGCCCAGCAGTCGGCGAGCGTCGAGAAAGACCTGCAAGACGCGAAACAGTCGTTTGCTCAACAGCAGTCCGCCAGTAATAGTCAGTTCAAAAACCTGAAAGATGAAGTGGACGATAACAAGAAAGAATCCCGCAGCGGGGCGGCATCTGCCATCGCTATTGCGTCGATGCCTCAGGTGCAGGTGGGCCAGCAGGTGATGTTTTCCGCAGGCGTCGGGACATTCAAAAATGAGCAGGCGCTGAGCGTGGGCGCATCATTCCATGCAGGCGACGCAACCGTGATTAAAGCGGGTGTCAGTGATTCTACCAACAACGATTTCGCGATGGGCGCGGGTATCGGAATTGGCTTCTGATAAATCTGCTCATCGTTATTAAAGAGTGATTTTGTACCTGTTGATGATAGCCATCATGATAAAAATAATAATATTTTCAGCTGTGCTTTATATTTTATTAATACTGACCGGATTTTGGCTCGGGACGATGTACAGAGATTATTTCTCCTGTCGCGATCTCATCTCATCTTTAAATTGTATCCAATGTGTTAGAGGTTATTAAATGAAGAAATTAATGATGGTCGCCATTGCTGTCTCTGCGCTTTCGGCCTGTTCCTCTCCGGCTGAGCGTATGGCGAAGTGTGAAGCGCAAGGCGTCAGCCGCGATACCTGTTATTTAGCGGAGCAAAACCGTACCACGACGATGAACGCCGTGGCCGAAAAACAGGCGCTTGAGAATGCCGCCAACGCCGTGCAGCACGGTCAGAGCGCCAAAGTGCATGACCCGCTGCGTGAAGCTTCGTTCACGGCCAACGGGATCAAAGCCAGCGTCAGCAACGGCTTTTTCACCGCCAAAATCAACGGTAAGCAGGCGACGATAAAGCGTTTTAATGCGAATAGTTATGAGATTAAAGGCGCGGGTTACGTACTCTCCATCACCCTTGATGAAGACGGTATTACCGATGCGTCATGGAATAAAACCCATGGCCGCGATCATGGCTTATTGCAGTTCACGCAGAAGTAATGTTAAGGCGGCTAACGTGCCGCCTTTTTTGTATTGCGCGGGGTGAGGGCTTTTCACGTCGAAGCGGCAGATTTTTGTTATCAAAAACATCGGGTTATTGAACGCTCTTTAACCCCCCTCTTTTGTAACAAAACAGTAAACAAATTAACCATTGAGCCACGCGCCAAAAGGCTCTATATTGGCCGCGTTTTTTACTCGCCCTATCCTTTACTAACTATTTATTCAATCGAGGCGCATAAGGCTGCCCCGGTTGTGGGAGTGATATGATGACGGATAAAGTCCGTATTGACACCGCAGATGCCCGCAAAAGCAACGAAACCTATCTGGCCCGTCAGGCCGAGTTTGAATCGAACGTCAGGAGTTATCCTCGCAAACTGCCTTTAGCGATCGCTAAAGCAGATGGCGTGTGGATTACCGATGCAGATAATAAAGAATACCTTGACTGTCTTGCCGGCGCTGGCACCCTCGCGCTTGGCCATAACCATCCTGATGTGCTGAAAAGCATCCAAAATGTCATTACCAGCGGCTTGCCGTTACATACTCTCGATCTGACAACACCGTTGAAAGACGAGTTCTCTGAGTATCTGCTCTCCCTGCTGCCAGGCCAGGGCAAAGAATATTGCCTGCAGTTCACCGGCCCATCCGGTGCCGATGCAGTAGAAGCCGCGCTGAAACTGGCGAAGAAAGTCACCGGTCGCAGCAGCATTATCAGCTTCTCCGGCGGCTATCACGGGATGACCCACGGCGCGCTCTCTGTGACAGGTAACCTGTCGCCGAAAGAAGCGGTCGATAACATGATGCCAGAAGTGCAGTTCATGCCTTACCCGCACCAGTACCGCTGCCCGCTGGGTATCGGCGGTGACGCGGGCGTGAAAGCGCTGACCTACTACTTTGATAACCTGATCAACGACGTCGAAAGCGGCGTGCGTAAACCTGCTGCCGTGATTCTGGAAGCGGTTCAGGGCGAAGGTGGCGTAAACCCGGCTCCGGCTGAGTGGCTGCAGCGCATTCGTAAAGTGACTCAGGAGCACGGCATTCTGCTGATCCTCGACGAAGTTCAAGCTGGTTTCTGCCGTACCGGCAAGCAGTTTGCCTTCGAACACGCGGGTATCGAGCCAGACATCATCGTGATGTCTAAAGCTGTCGGCGGCGGTCTGCCACTGGCCGTTCTCGGCATCAAAAAGCAGTTCGATGCCTGGGCACCGGGTCATCACACCGGCACCTTCCGTGGCAACCAGCTGGCGATGGCAACCGGTCTGACCACGCTGAAAATTCTGAAAGATCAGAACATCGCCGACAAAGTGGCCGCTCAGGGCGAATGGCTGAAAGGCCAGCTGGTTGAGCTGCAGCAGCGTTATCCGGTGATCGGCCACGTGCGCGGCCTGGGACTGATGATCGGCATCGAGATCGTGAAACCGAACGAAGCGGCAGATCACATGGGCTGTTTCCCAGGCGACGGCGATCTCTCTGCCCTGATCCAGAAGAAATGCTTCGAAGCAGGCCTGATTCTGGAGCGCGGTGGTCGTAACGGCGTGGTTCTGCGTCTGCTGCCATCCCTGCTGATTAGCGATCAGGAACTGAAAGTCTTCCTGGATAAATTCGAGCAAGCGCTGCTTGCTGCGGGCGTTCGCCCGGTCTAACGGAGTTAGGAAAAAGATGTCTGAGTCAAACCCAATTCTGTCGTCGTCGGCGCAAAGCATCGAGGCCTATCAGCAGGCCATCGAGCAAAGCTCTCAGGCGGTGATGCAGTGGCTGCAGCAGTCTGAGATGTATCAGGGGAAAACCGTCGCCGAGCTACGCGACAATATCTCCCTGAACTTCGGTCAGAAAGGCCTCGGCAACGAAGCGGCGATTGCCCGCGCGGTCGAGTACTTCCTGAAAGACAGCCTGTCGGTTCACCACCCGCAGTGTGTGGCGCACCTGCACTGCCCGAGCCTGGTTGTGAGCCAGGCGGCAGAAGTGCTGATCAACGCCACCAACCAGAGCATGGACTCCTGGGATCAAAGCCCGTCAGCAACCATCATTGAGATGAAGCTGATCGACTGGCTGCGTACCCGCGTGGGTTATCAGGCCGGGGATGCGGGTGTGTTCACCAGCGGTGGCACCCAGAGCAATCTGATGGGCCTGATGCTGGCACGTGACGCGTTCTTCGCGCGTCAGGGCCACTCCATCCAGCAGGATGGTCTGATCGGTGATCTGCGTAAGATCCGCGTACTCTGTTCTGAAAACGCGCACTTCTCCGTGCAGAAGAACATGGCGCTGCTCGGTCTGGGCTACCAGTCGGTCATTCAGGTGAAAACCGACGAGTGCTCACGCATGGATCTGAACGATCTGGCGGCGAAAATTGCCCAGTGCAATGCCAACGGTGAGCAGATTCTGGCGATCGTCGCCACCGCCGGGACCACCGACGCGGGTGCGATCGATCCGCTGCGCGCTATCGCAGAGATGGCCGCTGAGCAGCAGATTTGGGTACACGTGGATGCGGCCTGGGGCGGCGCACTGCTGATGTCCGATAAGTATCGCGACTACCTGGACGGTATCGAACTGGTGGATTCCATCACCCTGGACTTCCACAAGCAGTTCTTCCAGACCATCAGCTGCGGCGCATTCCTGCTGAAAGAAGCGCGCCATTACGAGCTGATGCGCTACCAGGCGGCCTACCTGAACTCTGAGTTTGACGAAGAAGCGGGCGTGCCGAATCTGGTCTCCAAATCACTGCAGACTACGCGCCGTTTTGACGCGCTGAAGCTGTGGATGAGCCTGGAAGCGCTGGGTCAGGAGCAATACGCGGCCATTATCGATCATGGTGTGACGCTGGCGCAGGACGTTGCCGCGTACGTGAAAGATCAGGCGGTGCTGGAACTGGTAATGCAGCCTCAGCTGGCGAGCGTGCTGTTCCGCTTCCGCCCTGAGCAGGCGCTGAACGATGCGGCTATCGCGCTGCTGAACCAGAAAATTGGTGACGCCCTGCTCGACTCCGGCCGTGCAAACGTCGGCGTGACCGAGCACAACGGCGTGACTTGCCTGAAACTGACGCTGCTGAACCCAACGGTGACGCTGGACGACGTGAAAGTCCTGCTGTCGCTGGTGGAACGCACTGCGTACGAGATTCTGGCGAAGTAAGTCCTTGCTCCCCGCACCCTCTGGTGCGGGGACAATTCTGCTATCCCGCTTTTCCTTTGCCACTGCGATTTTCCCCGACCAGCTTAGCCATAAATTCGCACACCTCTAATTCATTATTTTCTCTGAATATTGAGATACGAAACGTCATTCAGCAACGTGGTTAAGAATTCGTGGGCAAAGCTGTTCAGATTTGTTACATTTTTTTTCAAACAAGTGCGACTGTGCCCCCTAAAATGGGCTGCTTGCCACGCTGTGACGCCACAGCAGGCTGAAGTATCAGCAAAACGGTTTAACTGGAGAAAAAATGGCTAAGAGTAAATTGCTGCTTCTGGGTGTGTTAATGTCACTGGCGGGTGCCGTATACGCCGCGCCGCAGCCTGCCGCTGCCCCTTCTGGTATCCAGGCATACGAAGAACAAGAGTTCATTGCCGATTTCACCAAATTCAAAATTGGCGACACCGCACCAGCTCAGTATCAAACGCCTGAATACACCATTAAACAGTACCAGCTGCGTAACCTCCCAGCGCCTGACGCGGGTACACACTGGACTTACATGGGTGAGAACTACGTTCTGATTGGTGATGCCGACGGTAAAATCCGTAAAGCCTACAACGGAGATATCTTCTATCACCGCTGATCCCCTCATCGTCCGGGCCTGGCAGGAAAGCGATCGCCCTTTCCTGCGCACCCTCTACTTACACGCCCGGCGTGAAGCCTGGCCGTGGCTGGACAGCAGCGACTGGCAGCTAGAAGATTTCGACGCGGCAACGCGTGACGAGCAGATCTGGGTGGCGATGCAAGACGGCCATCGCGTCGGGTTTGCGTCGGTCTGGAGCAACGATAATTTTCTGCACAATCTGTTTGTTGACCCGCAGTATCAGCGCGCGGGCGCTGGCAGCCTGTTGCTCAAACGTGTGCAGGAGACGTTCACCAGCACCGGTTCGCTGAAGTGTCTGGTCAGAAATGAACGCGCGGTGGCATTTTACCAGCGACACGGCTGGCATATTGAGGCGACGGGAGATTCTCCGGACGGAGAGTATTACCTGATGCATTACGTTTTGCGATAATTGCCCGCAGGCGCTGCGCTTGCGCAGGCCCACGGAACAGCCTGTTGCAGGCCGGGTAAGCGAGTGCCCCCGGCCCATTACGGCTAATGCTTAGACTGCGCGGAACGCGATCTCGCTCGGAATCACTTCACCCTGCCAGTACAGCTGCGCGGCCACGCGCCCTGCCAGCTGGCGGTACATTCCCGCAAATTCACTCTCCGGACGGCCCACCACGGTCGGCTTACCACGGTCGAGATCTTCACGCAGGGTGATATGCAGCGGCATCTGCCCCAGCAGCTGAGTGTGATACTGCGCCGCCAGTTTCTCTGCGCCACCGGTACCAAAAATCGGCTCGTGGTGACCGCAGTTGCTGCAAATATGCACGCTCATGTTCTCGACCACGCCGAGCACCGGCACGTCCACTTTCTCGAACATCACGATACCTTTTTTGGCGTCGATCAGCGCGATATCCTGCGGCGTAGTGACCACAACCGCCCCCGTCACCGGGATATTTTGCGCCAGCGTCAGCTGGATATCGCCCGTGCCTGGCGGCATATCCAGCACCAGGTAATCGAGATCCGGCCACATGGTCTCCTGCAGCATCTGCAGCAGCGCCTTGCTGGCCATCGGGCCACGCCAGACCATCGCGTTATCGTCCGTCACCAGATAGCCGATGGAGTTAGTCGCCAGGCCGTAGGCCATGATTGGCGCCATGTGGGTGCCGTCCGGGGAGGTTGGACGTTGGTTTTCCGCACCCAGCATGTTGGGAATCGACGGACCGTAGATATCGGCATCCAGAATACCGACTTTGGCCCCTTCTGCGGCCAGCGCCAGCGCAAGGTTCACGGCGGTGGAGGATTTCCCCACCCCACCCTTGCCGGAGCTGATGGCAATAATATTCTTCACGCCGTTAATGCCCGGCTGATTTTTCACGCGTTTGAGCGTGGCGATGGTGTGCGTCAGCTTCCAGTCAATCGCCTTCGCCCCGGTAATACGCAGCAGATCGGAACTGCACTGCTCTTTCAGGGTTTCGAAGGCGCTGGTCCAGACAAACGGCATCTGCAGTTCAACGTGCAGCGTGTCATCCAGCCATGCCACGTGGTGCAGCGCTTTTAGCGTGGTCAGATTGTGCTTCAGGGTTGGATGCTGAAAATTAGCCAGCGTCCCGGCAACCATTGCTCGTAAGGCTTCCGGTGATTTGGCCTGGGATTGAGAACTCATCCCGACTCCTTTGTTCTTGTGAATAAGACCTTAGTTGAACAAGTTTACCTGAAAGGCCGTGGTTTGTGCTTACTTAATAATGGCCCTTTTGTTACTATCAAAAACCCTTTTTACTGTTAAAGAAGTAATGCCCACTATGACTCAAGTCGCGAAAAAAATTCTGGTAACGTGCGCTCTGCCGTACGCAAACGGTTCAATCCACCTCGGCCACATGCTGGAGCATATCCAGGCTGATGTCTGGGTCCGTTACCAGCGAATGCGCGGCCACCAGGTAAACTTCATCTGCGCGGACGATGCTCACGGCACGCCAATCATGCTGAAAGCACAGCAACTGGGGATCTCCCCGGAGCAGATGATTACCGAGATGAGTCAGGAGCATCAGACTGATTTTGCTGGCTTTGACATCAGCTATGATAACTATCACTCGACGCACAGCGACGAGAACCGCGAGCTGTCGGAGCTTATCTACACCCGCCTGAAAGAGAACGGTTTTATCAAAAACCGCACTATCTCTCAGCTGTACGATCCGGAAAAAGGCATGTTCCTGCCGGACCGTTTTGTGAAAGGCACCTGTCCGAAGTGTAAATCCCCGGATCAGTACGGCGATAACTGCGAAGTGTGCGGCGCGACCTACAGCCCGACCGAGCTTATCGAGCCGAAATCCGTGGTGTCCGGCGCGACGCCTGTCATGCGCGACTCTGAACACTTCTTCTTCGATCTGCCGTCCTTCAGCGAAATGCTGCAGGCGTGGACCCGCAGCGGCGCGCTACAGGAGCAGGTGGCGAATAAAATGCAGGAGTGGTTCGAATCCGGTCTACAGCAGTGGGATATCTCCCGCGATGCGCCGTACTTCGGTTTCGAAATCCCGAACGCGCCGGGCAAATATTTCTACGTCTGGCTGGATGCGCCAATCGGCTACATGGGTTCCTTCAAGAACCTGTGCGACAAACGCGGCGACACTCAGAGCTTCGAAGAATACTGGAAAAAAGATTCCGACGCCGAGCTGTACCACTTCATCGGCAAAGACATCGTCTATTTCCACAGCCTGTTCTGGCCTGCGATGCTGGAAGGCAGCGGTTTCCGTAAGCCAACCAACCTGTTCGTGCACGGCTACGTGACGGTGAACGGCGCGAAGATGTCCAAATCACGCGGCACCTTCATTAAAGCCAGCACCTGGCTGAACCACTTCGACGCTGACAGCCTGCGCTACTACTACACCGCGAAGCTCTCTTCCCGCATCGACGATATCGACCTGAATCTGGAAGATTTCGTGCAGCGCGTGAACGCAGATATCGTGAATAAAGTGGTCAACCTGGCGTCCCGTAACGCGGGCTTTATCGCCAAGCGTTTCGACGGCGTGATGGCAGTTGAACTGGCCGATCCAGAACTGTATAAAACCTTTACCGATGCGGCCGCCACTATCGGCGACGCGTGGGAAGCGCGCGAGTTCGGTAAAGCAGTGCGCGAAATCATGGCTCTGGCCGATCTGGCGAACCGCTATGTGGACGAGCAGGCGCCGTGGGTCGTCGCGAAGCAGGAAGGCCGCGATGCGGATCTGCAGGCGATCTGCTCCATGGGCATCAACCTGTTCCGCGTGCTGATGACCTACCTGAAGCCGGTTCTGCCGCAGCTGACGGAACGTGCAGAAGCCTTCCTGAACACCGAGCTGACCTGGGATGCTATCCAGCAGCCGCTGCTCAGCCATAAAGTGAACACCTTCAAAGCGCTGTATAACCGCATTGAGATGAAACAGGTTGAAGCGCTGGTTGAAGCGTCGAAAGAAGAGGTGAAAGCCGCCGCTGCGCCAGTCACTGGCCCGCTGGCAGACGATCCGCTTCAGGAAACCATCACTTTTGATGATTTCGCCAAAGTTGATATGCGCGTTGCGCTGATTGAAAACGCCGAGTTCGTTGAAGGCTCTGACAAACTGCTGCGCCTGACGCTGGATCTGGGCGGTGAGAAACGTAACGTCTTCTCTGGCATTCGCTCTGCGTATCCGGACCCGCAGGTGCTGATCGGTCGCCAGACGGTGATGGTCGC
>Ga0153948_1000307_pt1 | contig 26321 bp, 23 predicted proteins | sample TSNJ032MetaG_FD_104696 | JGI IMG/M metagenome (GOLD analysis project Ga0153948, IMG submission 104696) | Attine ant fungus gardens microbial communities from New Jersey, USA - TSNJ032 MetaG | ecosystem: Host-associated > Fungi > Mycelium > Unclassified | place: USA: New Jersey, Wharton State... | reverse complement strand
TTCGAGAATCACTGCTGCCCTGAGCCCATCGCTGCCGAAACGGGCGATGCGGTCGAAGATGTGGAAGGGAACCGGCACATTGGCCGCATCGGCGATGCTCTCGCCTTGTTCCTCTTCCACCCATGGGTCATGAATAAAAATGTGACGGCCATCCTCGCCATGGGCGAGCACCCAATGCGGCACCTTGTTGCCGAACATGAGATAACCGCTGATCAGAACGATCACCGATGCGCCGCGCCGGAGCGCCGTGACGATGTCAAACAAGGTAAAGCTGCGATAATCCACCGGGATGCCATAGGCTTCCGTGCGCTGTCGGAAATCGGTTTGCGCAAGCTGCATCACCCGGCGTTTTTTTTCCGAACGCACCGATTGCAAAAACAGCATATCCTCGATGGAAACGATGATGGACGCCTTCAATCCGTGCTCATACCCGGCGACGGCAAGGCCGAAAGGTTCGCAGCCGCCCGGCCCAGACATCATGTAAATGGTGGTCGCGTCGCGCCACAGGCGAACTTCCAGCACGGGATCGAGTTGTACGCCGGGCTTGTGATAGGCGAGCGCCATCATCAGACAGGCCGCCCCGCAGGTGAAGTCGGTCGTCTGCCGATAATAGGGAAATGTCGTGATTGGAGGGATGCCGCCGCGCACCGTCTTTTCAAAACGCAGGGCGTCGGAATGATCGGCATAATAATCGAGATAGCGCCCGATTGGGCGATAACCGTTGCGCTTATAAAGCGCGATGGCCCGCGCATTATCCTCGCGCACTTCGAGCCGCAACAGCGGGCGATCGTGCTCATAGGCTGCCGTTTCAGCAGCCTGTAGCAGAAGCGCACCAATACCCCTGGCGCTCGCATCCGGATCGACGGCGATCGAATAGAGCCGCGCCATCGCCGTACCATGCCGGAAAAGGATCATCGCATAGCCGATGATGTTGCCATCGACTTCCGCAATGATGGTTTCCGCAGTGGGACGCGCAATCAGGGCGCGGAAGGAGCGTCGGGAAATACGGTCTGCTTCGAAGCAACGCTCCTCAATGCGCAATAACGCATCAATGTCGTCTGCCGTGGCCTTGCGCGTGGTTGCGCTTGTCATCCCGTGGCCTTTGCAAATGGACCTCAAAGGTCCGGTGGAATGTGCCAACCATTGGCATATTCGCTGGCAAAAACAAGCTCCCCGAGCATGGCAAAATTATGAGTGGCAACCGGGCGTTCTTACAGCCTCAAAAACACAATAAATTCAATCTATGATTGTATTTTTACGGATTACCCGCGTTAACCATTAATTAAGATGTTGGGCGATGAAGCGGCAAATCGAATTGACTCCGAAGTGTTTCAGATTTTAACGTTTCGTTAATAAACGAGTATCCGGCAAGGGCCAGATCAAAGGCCCCCACCAAAGGCGTTGAGTATGTTTTGCGTAGTTCGCTCAACCAAGAAAATTATGGCAGCTGCTGCTTTCGCGGCTTCGGTGCTGATGGCAGGCTTTGGCGCTGAGGCAGCCTCTGGCGACTTCATGCAGACCGGAAAGGTCACGTCCCAGCCGATCGGCCATTACGAATTCTGCAAGCGCGAAGCGCAGGAATGCAATATCGCCAGCCGCGACACCAGCCCGTTGCAGCTTGGCCATGCCAACTGGCAGCGGATTGTCGAAGTCAATCTTTCGGTCAATGAACGCATCAAGCCGATGACCGACATGGAAATCTACGGCGTCGAGGAATATTGGGCTTATCCAACCACCGTCGGCGATTGCGAAGACTATGTGCTTCTCAAGCAGCGCGAGCTGCAAAAGGCTGGCGTTCCGATCACCGATCTTCTGATCACCGTGGTGCGCAAGCCGGATGGTGAAGGCCATGCCGTCCTGACCGTTCGCACTGATCGCGGCGACTTCGTCCTTGACAATCTGACCGACGAAGTTCTGCGCTGGAACGAAACCGATTATACCTATCTGAAGCGTCAGGCCACGAACAATACCGGCCGCTGGGTCAGCATCGAGGCCCCGGACAACCTGCTGGTCGGCTCGGTTCGCCACTAAATCGTAAGCTTCCAAAAATTGAATTCAGACCCGGAACATGCTAAATAGCCCGGGTCTAAAAAGGAGAGGCCGGTGCGGTTAGCCCGGCTCCCGTGCAACAGCTTCTTGCTTGACGCATGTATGGGTCCTGACCTTCGCGGTTCTGTTTGCAAACCCGTCGAGTCCCCTGACCTTCAACTCCGGAGCAATAGCGCGCCGGAGGATCAAGGGTTTGGACAATGAAACAGCAAATCTCCGTTATCACACTTGGTGTCGCCGACTTGGCCCCTTCGCGTCGCTTCTACGTCGAAGGCTTCGGTTGGACGCCGATATTCGCGAATGAAGAGATCGTCTTTTATCAGATGAACGGCTTTGTACTCGGTACCTTTCTCAAAACGGCACTCGAAGCCGACATGAACCGGAATGGCCTGTTACGGCCCGGCGCATTTTCGCTCGCCCATAATGTGGAGCAAAAATCCGATGTCGCGCCGCTGATGGACCGGTTGGTAGCGGCAGGTGGGAAACTGTTACGCGCCGCCGACGCGCCTCAACATGGCGGCTTTCGCGGTTATGTCGCCGACCCAGACGATCACGCCTGGGAAATTGCCTGGAATCCGGCCTGGCAGATCGATGAGAACGGGCTCGTGACCTTCGGACTTTAGCCCTGCGACGTAACCGAATCTGTTTGAAACCATCCCGGAGAGGCGAGTGGACTTGTCTCTCCGGGCTGCCCTGCGCTCATATGAGCGACAGAGCGCAAAGGGGCAATTCCGAATCGCCACTATTTGCGCTATGATTTGATTCTGGCTGCTTCCACGCCTCCCCCCTCCAATCGGGAAAGCATTTTTCATGCAGGAAGTATCAATCATCGAACCGACTGTTCGAGCATAAATGCATGAGGAGGGATTGCGATGACCGCTCGCCACAGAAGGTCACAACGATGAAATTATCATCTCCCATTTATCACCTGAAACACCGCGCGAAGCGCCTTTCACGCGATGCCCGAATTCCACTTCATGCCGCGCTGGACCAAGTGGCTGCGCAGGAGGGCTACAAAAGCTGGAGTATGCTCGCGCAGAAGTCGTCTGCCTCCATGTCCGGCAAGGATCTGTATCAGAGCTTGCAAGCTGGCGATCTGGTTTTGATCGGCGCTCGTCCCGGCCATGGCAAAACCTTGCTTAGTCTGGAGATTTTGATCGAAGCGATGAAAGACGGAAAACGCGGTTTGTTTTTCTCGCTCGATTACAATGAAAAGGATGTGGCAAGCCGCTTCGACTATCTGGGGACTCGTCCCGCATTGTTCAGCGACCGTTTTGTCTTCGATAGTTCTGATGCGATCAGCGCCAGTTATGTTGCGGAAAGATTGAGCCGCGAACCGGCGGGCAGTTTTGCCGTTATCGATTATCTGCAAATCCTTGATCAGAAACGCGACAAGCCGGAGCTCATGGTGCAAATCAATGCGCTCAAAGCTTTTGCCCGCGCGCATGCGATGACAATCATTTGCATTTCCCAGGTCGACCGGTCGTTCGATGCTGAGGTCAAGGTCTGCCCTGACCTTGACGACGTCCGGCTGCCCAATCCACTTGATCTCTCGCTGTTCAATAAAACCTGTTTTCTCAACAATGGCACCGTGAGGCTTCAGCTTAACGGCAATTGATCGCCGACCAAGGATCTTTTGCGGCGTGAGCAATCATGCCGCAGAAATCAACCGTTCTGCACCGATCCGATAGGAAATTGCGCCAGCTAAATGAATGCGGCTGATCTGATCCACGCCGTCGAGATCGGCCAGCGTACGCGCAACTTTCAGGATCCGATGATAGGCGCGAGCGGAAAAGCGCATCTGCTCGCTCGCATCCCGCAACAGTTTCAATCCGGCTGCATCCGGTCGCGCCACATCCTCGATCAGCTTTGCCGAACAATGAGCGTTCGTCATCGATGGCTCGAAACCCAGCGCCGCGTAGCGGGCAGCCTGAACGGCCCTGGCACGGGCCACCCGTTGCGCCACAATTTCGCTGCGCTCCGACTGCGCAGGTTGGATGAGGTCGAGCGCCGAGAGGGCGGGCATGTCCACACGCAAGTCGATACGGTCCAGAAGCGGCCCGGAAATCCGCGCCTGATAGTCCGTCTGGCAGCGTGGTCCGCGGGCGCAGGTGTGGCCGGGCTCACCCGCCATTCCGCAGCGGCATGGGTTCATAGCGGCAATCAATTGAAAACGCGCCGGATAGCTGGTGCGGTGATTGACGCGGGCAATCAGGCATTCCCCGGTTTCAAGCGGCTGACGCAGTGAATCGAGCACCTGTGGCGAGAATTCGGGAAACTCGTCGAGAAACAGCACACCATTATGCGCGAGCGACACCTCGCCCGGGCGGGCACGCAGACCACCACCCACCATCGCAGCCATGGATGCAGAATGATGCGGCGACCGGAAAGGCCGGCGGTCGGACAGTTTTCCGCCCGCCAGCTCTCCGGCAATGGACGCGATCATGGACACATCCAGCAATTCGCGCGGAGACAAGCGCGGGAGGATTGACGGCAGACGCTGTGCCAGCATCGACTTCCCGGAACCGGGAGGGCCGACGAGAAGAAGGTTATGATTGCCCGCTGCAGCAATTTCCAGCGCGCGCTTTGCCGTTTCCTGCCCCTTGATATCCGCAAGGTCCAGCAGGTGTTCGCTGGAAACCCGCATGGAAGGATCGGGCGGCGTCAAAACCTGCGTCCCGCGAAAATGATTGGCAAGCGCAATCAGACTGCGCGGCGCGAGGATATCAATATTGGCACCGGCCCAGGCCGCTTCCGGCCCGCAGGCATGCGGACAGATAAGCCCCTTCTCTTCGCGATTGGCACCGATGGCAGCAGGCAGAACGCCAGCCACAGCTGTGATCGATCCATCGAGCGAGAGTTCGCCCAATACGAGGTAAGATTGAATTGCATCGGCCGGGATAGCGCCGATAGCCGCCATCAGCCCGACCGCGATTGGCAGATCGTAATGCGACCCTTCCTTCGGCAGGTCGGCAGGCGCCAGATTGACCGTGACACGCTTGGTGGGCATCGATAGCCCCGAGGCGTGCAAAGCCGCCTGTACGCGTTCACGACTTTCCGCCACCGCCTTGTCGGGCAGGCCGACAATCGACATCCCCATCTTGCCCGGCGCAACCATGACCTGCACGTCGACAGGCACCGCTTCTATGCCTTGAAAGGCAACCGTTCCAACCCGCGCGACCATAAGCCCCCACTCGCCACGCAGCACATCCCTAAAGTGAGAAAATGCTTAAATACAACCAGAGGATTTAAGCATTTTTCCCGAAACGGATCAAGAATGTCGTGTGGCGATTGCGGTTTGGAACTTACCAGGAAATGCGCGCGCCCAGGCGACCGGAAACCACCCGGAAGCGCTCGCCGCCCAGATTGAACTCATAGGATGCATTGGCATAGAGCGAGGTGTTGTCGGCAACCTTGGTTGTGAAGCCTGCACCCAATTCGAGGCTGGTTTCTTCCCAGGATGGATGAACCGAGTCGTTGTTGAAATAGATGGTATCGCTCGCCTTGAACTGGTGCCAGACATTGGCCAGTACGAACGGATTGAACGGCCGTTCATTGATCGTGTAATTGCCTTGCAGACGTGCGCCGATACGGCCTGTCCAGCTATCGTTATTGTCAAAGCGGATCGAAGCACCCGGATCGCTCGTATCGTCGAAATTCTGATACTGCCAGTAGATCTGCGCTTGCGGTTCCAGCATCCATTTTTCAGTGATCGAGAATTTCTTGCCTGCTTCGAGAGATGCCGTCCATTCCTTGCCGTGGAAGCTGGAACTATAGTTCGCGACCGATTCCGTATCGATGCTCAGCCAGGAATGCATGATGATGGCGTCGATATAGGCCTCATCCTGCCACGTGTGGGTCCAGTATGCGCCGAGACTATAGGCATCGATATCGATATTTCCGATCTCGATATTATTGCCGTAGATGTTTCTGGCGCGCATATCGCCCCAGCCACGAGCATAGCTTGCCATGAGGCCGACGGTGTCCAGCTGGCCGTTGTCATGTTCGGCGCGATAGACCGGCACGCCGAACTGCATGCCCCACTGGTTACCCTTGTAGCGCTGATCGGCAAATGTGCTCAGGTTCTGGCGATATTGATCGCCGAACATACGCGCCCAGATGACGTTCTTGTTTGCCTCATCGCCGAACCAGGACTGTTCGCCATGGCGTTCGTGGAACGTGCCCAGAGCCACGCGCAGCAGGCCGCGCACGACAGTTGGCGTTGCACTCAAAATCGGAACTTCGGGACGGACCAGCGTAACACTGCCGCCGCCTTCACCGCCATCCGATCCGCCGCCGGTTCCTCCACCAGTACCGCCGCCAGTACCCCCGCCGGTTCCGCCACCCGTGCCACCGCCAGAGCCGCCCCCAGTGCTGCCACCATCGCCCTCATCCGGGCCAGGTATCAACCATTCGGCTGGAATGCCCGGGAGACTTGTATCGATGCCTGAGAAATTGTTGCGCAGATACCAGTTATTGTCCGTGCCTGCCGTCACGCCACCCTGAACCAGCTGATATTCATAAATGCCGGCAGAGGCGCGCCGAGCGAGCGTGAACGTGCCCGCACCGGTGGTCGCTCCGTTGACCGCCTCCACAACCAGAATACCGTTCTGCTGGGTCTGCGCGCCTGTCCCGCCCACATTGGTGACCACGATGCCAGTCGAGCCGGTCGTCGTACCGCCTGAAATAACCAGCTTGTCGGACGGTGCATTGTCGTCCGCGAGAACCGTATTCAACCAGAGCTGGCCGGAATTGCCCTGATAATTACCGACAATGGTGAGGCTATCCGACGTGGAATTGGAGCCGTTGGTCAGATCGATCACGCCAGCATTCACCACCTGCGTGAGGCTTCCGCTCACTGCGGGACTGATGGTCCAGGTGCCACTGCCTGCACGCAGATAGCTGGTCGAATCGATCGAGAGCGTACCGGTCGAGGTGCCGCTGTCACCCAGCGTCAGATTGCTGTTCATCGTCAGCTCCGATGCACTCAGAAGCTGGATAAGCTCCCAGTTGATCAGACGCTGCGGATTGCTGCCCTTGGTGTTCTGCCAGACCAGCTGATCTGTGCCGAGCCCGCCATTGATCTGGATGCCTTTCAGCTGCGTATCGGTCAGCCCCTGAAACACGGCCACGTCATTTTCCGTGCCCATATCGATGCCGCCGATCAGACCGCCGGTCCACAGCATGTAGTCGGTGCCTGCGCCTGCCATCAGCGAGCCGGTGACTTCGCCACCGGACAGCAAGAAGACGTCGTTGCCGTCGTCCTGATTGACCGTTGCGCTGACGCGACCGCCGCGCATGTCGAAAATATCGTCGCCGGAGCCTTGCGAAACATTGCCGTTTATCTGGCCGGGATCGTAGTTGATGATCGTGTCATTGCCGGAGCCAAGCCCGATCGTGCTCTGGATCGTGCCGTAATTTTGTACATAGGTCTGGCTGGCACCGTTGACGAAAATGCCGTTGTTGAGCGAAGCGCCGGTGGTATTGGTAATGGTGGTCCGGCCATCGCCATTGATGGTGATGCCGTTGTTCAGCGTGCCGTCATTGGTAATGATATTGGTGCTGTTGCCGGTGAAGCTGAAAGCCGAATTGATGTGCGAATTGACGTAATTATGGACCGTATAGGTGCCGTTGCCGGTGGTCGACAGGCCGCCATTGATCGTGGCGCGATTGTCGAAAACGAGGCTGGTCGCGTCGGTTATGACGGCGCTCTGCATATTGCCCGAACTGTCGACGGTCAGCGCCCCCATGCTGCTGGCAGTGAAAGGGCCGTTCAGATTTGTGTTCTGCTGGATCACGACATCGAGGCTGCCAAGTCCGCTGGTGCTGAACCCGTTCGGATTGCCGTTGCAGATGACAGTACCACCGGAAGCCGGAGATGCGGGCGTACAATCGGCCAGCGCGGTCTCTGTATAGGGAAAGAGGAAAAGAACCCCGATAACGGGTATGGGCATTTTAAACTGAGGTGCGGTCAAACGCAGTAACGGAAAGGTGCGACTTTTTCTGTTCCCAGTCGAACGACGCATAGAAATCCCCTCGAATACTATTCGTAAATCACTGAATAGATTGAATTCAGCACTAAAGCGCGACATTGGCAATAATATAAATTAGTCGAATCTAATTTTATCAAAAGGTGTTGCGAAAAGCCTCGAATGAGAAAAGCGGGGCGCTTCGAACTTTGTTTTTACAAGTTTTCTCAATGGTCTAGCTGCAACAAGCAATAGGCTGGCTAAAAAAAGAAACGGGCCTCGATTTCTCGAAGCCCGCGGCTTATTACTCATAGTTGTATAATAAAACGATCTCGCCTGAACAGAACGAGAGAGCGTTGTCGATTATCGCTTTGCTTCCACCGCATCCCAGAACAGCGCAGCGATATTGGTTCCGTCGAAACGCTCAATCTCGCGGATTCCGGTCGGCGAGGTAACATTGATCTCGGTCATATAATCGCCAATGACATCAATGCCGACGAGAATGAAGCCACGCTCTCGCAAGGACGGTCCGATGCGTTCGCAGATTTCGCGTTCGCGCGGAGTCAGCTTGCTCTGTTCGGCCTTGCCGCCGGCATGCATGTTGGAGCGGGCGTCGGTTTCAGACGGCACGCGGTTGATCGCGCCCACCGGCTCGCCGTCGATCAGGATGATGCGCTTGTCGCCTGCACGCACATCTTTCAGATAACGCTGGGCAATGAACGGCTCCCGGAAGAGCTGTCCGAACATTTCGAGCAGCGACGAGAGATTGCGATCGCCATCGGCCAGATGGAACACGCCCGCACCGCCATTGCCGTAAAGCGGCTTGAGGATGATGTCGCCGAACTCCCGGCGGAAATCCATGACTTCCTGCGGGTCCTTGGTGATGAGTGTTTCCGGCATCAGATCGGGAAACTCGGTAACGAAGATCTTTTCGGGGCTGTTGCGCACCCAGGCCGGATCGTTGACGACCAGCGTCTTTGGATGAATGCGCTCCAGAAGATGCGTGGTGGTGATGTAGTTCATGTCGAATGGCGGGTCCTGGCGCAGCAGCACCACGTCCATTTCCGACATGTCGCGGCGGATAGGCTCGCCCAGTGTGAAATGGTCGCCCACGACGTCGCGCACGTCCAGCTTTTCGAGACGGGCCGAAACGACGCCGTCGCGCATCGACAGGCGGTCAGGCGTGTAGTGATACAGCTCGTGGCCGCGCTTCTGCGCCTCCAGCGAAAGCGCAAATGTCGTGTCGCCCTTGATGTTGATCGTGCTGATATGGTCCATCTGGACCGCGACTTTGAGAGCCATGATTTCCTCGCGATTCGAAGTTGCGGGAAATCTAAAACGGAATGCACCGGCGATATAGTGCCTTTCTGCCGTCGAAACGGTGCCAATTCAGGCTTTCTGGCGTAAGCGAAACACAAAAAAGTGTTTACTACGGGGCCTCACTTCCAAAGCACGCGCCCCACCCCATATGATGGAGCACAAAGATATCCCCCTAGATTCAAGGGAACCCCATGAAAAAGATCGGCTTTCTCTCGTTCGGCCATTGGTCGCCCTCACCGCAGTCGCAAACCCGTTCGGCTGGCGATACGCTGCTGCAATCCATCGATCTGGCAGTCGCCGCTGAAGAACTGGGAGCCGATGGCGCCTATTTCCGCGTGCACCATTTTGCGCGCCAGCTCGCTTCGCCCTTCCCGCTTTTGGCCGCAGTCGGCGCCAAGACCAGCAAGATCGAGATCGGCACCGCCGTTATCGACATGCGCTATGAAAACCCGCTTTATATGGCGGAAGACGCCGGTGCTGCCGATCTGATCTCGGGCGGACGCCTGCAGCTCGGCATCAGTCGCGGGTCACCGGAACAGGTGATCGACGGCTGGCGTTACTTCGGCTACGCACCGGAAGAAGGCCAGACTGATGCGGATATGGGGCGCAAACATGCGGAAGTGTTTCTGCGCACCCTGAAGGGTGAAGGCTTTGCCCAGCCCAATCCGCGCCCGATGTTCCCCAACCCGCCCGGCCTGCTGCGTCTGGAGCCGCATTCCGAAGGATTGCTCGACCGCATCTGGTGGGGCGCATCGTCCAACGCGACGGCTGTCTGGGCGGCCAAGCTCGGCATGAACCTGCAAAGCTCCACGCTGAAAGACGATGAGACCGGCGAGCCGTTCCATATCCAGCAGGCGAAGCAGATACGCGCCTATCGCGAAGCCTGGAAGGAAGCGGGCCACAGCCACACGCCGCGCGTTTCGGTGAGTCGCAGCGTTTTCGCGCTTGTCGACGATCGTGATCGCGCCTATTTCGGTGCCGGCGGCAAGGAACAGGACAGCATCGGCTATATCGATGAGAATACACGGGCGATCTTCGGTCGGTCTTATGCGGCAGAGCCGGAAGATCTGATCAAGGAACTGGCGCAGGACGAGGCAATTGCCGAGGCGGATACGCTGCTTCTGACAGTCCCCAACCAGCTCGGTGTCGACTACAACGCCCATGTTATCGAAGCGATTTTGAAACATGTCGCTCCGGCGCTTGGCTGGCGCTAAGCCCTTTCTGATCAGCAGCGGCTTTGCCCCGGAGCGTGGGCGAAGCCGCTTCTTCATATTTGCCCTATTGGTGCCACGTGAGAGGTTTCCAATTGGCGGGAAACTGGTCTAAGCAGAAAGCTTGCAAGACGCTTTTCGGGAGGAAAAGGTGACGTCCGTCAAAACCGCCATATTCGCCGACCATATCGCCGAGCTGGGCGAAGGTCCGGGTTACGATCCACTGACTGGCCACGTCTGGTGGTTCGACATTCTTGGGCAGAAGCTGATCGAGCGAAACTGGGAGAGCGGCGCGATAGAGGTCCATGACCTCGGCATGAAAACCAGCGCCCTTGCCGTCATCGACCGTGAGCGCCAGCTTCTGGTCAGTGAACACGGGCTGTTCATCCGCGAACGCGCCAATGGCCGCCTGACGATGCATCATCCGCTGGAAGCCGATAATCCGGTGACACGCTCCAATGATGCGCGCGTCCACCCATCCGGGTCATTCTGGATCGGCACCATGGGCCGCAAAGCCGAAAAGGATGCCGGTTCCATCTGGTGGTATCGGGAAGGTCAGGTGAAGAAGCTTTTCTCCGGCATCACGATCACCAATTCGATCTGCTTTTCCCCCGATGGAAAGATCGCCTATTTCGCCGATACCGACCGCAACATCATCTGGCGCGTCGATACCGATCCGGAAAATGGTTTGCCGGTTTCGGAAAAGAGCGTCTTTCACCATCGTGTCGAGGAAGGCGGCGTTGACGGATCTGTCGTGGATGCAGATGGAACCCTCTGGAACGCCTGCTGGGGCGGAAGAGCGCTGCACGCCTATTCGCCGCAAGGCCGTCTTATCCGCTCCATCGAGCTGCCGGTGACCCAGCCTTCCTGCCCGGCCTTTGTGGGTCCGGATGCGGCGGTGATGATCGTGACCAGCGCCCATGAAGGCATGAACGACGAAGCGCGCAACGCCGACCCCCATGCCGGAAAAGTGCTGTTGCTCGACCTTACATTGGCAGGGCGACACGACCCGCCAGTGCTGCTCTAAAGACAAAGGCCCCTTCCGGGGCCTTTTTACATTCCAGCTGGAAGCGCTCTTTTTACACGCACATCTTGTCCGAAAACCGCTTCGCACTTTTCGGGATGTACTTTAGCCTTCAAACGCCTCGACGATGAGGACTTCCCCATCCGCGACTGTCCGGCGGATGGCTGCTGCGGCCTGATATTCCGGCGAATTGAAGCAATCAAGCGCGTGCTGCATGGTTTCGAATTCGATGACGACATTGCGTGCACGGCCTTGTCCTTCAACGGCTTCCGCCTTGCCGCCCCGCGCCAGAAACTTCGCACCATAGCGCTCGAATGCAACCTTGGAGCCTGCCACATAGTCCTTGTAGCGTTCCGGGTCGCGAACATCCACGCGAGCGATCCAATAGGCTTTTGTCATGCTATCCTCCTCCAACATTATTCACGCAACCGAGCGCATTTCCTCCAGAATGGCAAGCGCTGACGCTTTACGATCCGTCGCTTCGACAATCGGTCGCGCCACAACGAGATGGCTCGCGCCTGCCCGAAGCGCATCCGCAGGCGTCATGACGCGCTTCTGATCGCCCTTCTCAGCGCCTGTGGGACGGATGCCCGGCGTCACCACGGCCATATCCGGCCCGATTGCATGACGAATGGCGGCAGCTTCAGCTGCGGAAGCGACGATACCGCCCATACCCGCCTCGCGCGCCTGACGCGCACGCTTCAGCACCAGCGTTTCAGCATTGTCGGAATAGCCAGCTTCCTTCAGGTCAGCATCGTCCATCGAGGTCAGCACCGTCACGCCGAGCAGGCAGAGATCGGACCCCTTGGCCGCTTCGACAGCGGCGCGCATGGCTTTGGGATAGGCATGCAGCGTGAGCATTGAAACGCCCATCTTCGCAACATTCTCCACGCCCTTGGCGATGGTGTTGTCGATGTCGAGCAGCTTCATGTCGAGGAAGACTTTTTTCTTCGCCGCAATCAGGCTCTTTGCAAAATCGAGACCACCCGCAAAAACCAGCTGATAGCCGATCTTGTAAAAGGAAACGGCATCACCGAGTTCCTCAACGGCTTTTTCCGCTTCGGCGATAGTTGGCACGTCGAGGCCCACGATCAGCTGATCGCGCAATTCTGTCGTCGTCATGAAATTCTCCGCTGTGATTTTTGTTCTAATCGCACAACAGGGCGCGGTACGAAAGATACCGCGCCCTGAAATATGCAGATTGAACGGAGAATCAGCCGACCCGGTTGATCACGCTGTGGCAGACAGCCGTGAGCATTTTGGCGCTGCGCTCATCCTTGAGCGTACCGTCTTCATTGAATGCTGCCGAGGCGCGGCCGACTGAACATTGTTCGGTCACGACCTGCGTTCCCACCGCCATGAGCACCGCGCGCAGGTGATAAAGCCCGCGCATACCGGCGAACATGCCGTCCGACGTCGAACACAAACCGACCGTCAGCCCGCTATAGGGCCGAAGCGGCTGGTCGCCATCCTTGGAAATACGGCTGACCCAGTCGAGCGTGTTCTTGAGCAGCGGAGGGATCGACGCATTATATTCCGGCGAGCAGATCAAAAGCGCGTCGTGTTCAGCAAAAAGCCGACCGAGCTTCATGGCGTTTTCAGGAACGCCGTGTTCCTTTTCCAGATTCTGGTCCATCAGCGGCAGCGGATAGTCGGCAAGCGTAATGCGTGTGACTTCCGCGCCCTGCGCACGCAATTCCTTTTCGGCGGCATCCGCCATATGCCCCGAGAAAGCGCCGATACGGATCGAACCGGCGAAGACAAGAATGCGTGCGGTCATGGACAACTCCTATGAAGTCAGTGTCTGAATGAAAAGCGGCATGCCGTGGCGAAAATGGTGATTTCGAGAACCGGAGCGCAGCGTACATAAAGGTACGTGAGCACCGGAAGCACAGAAATTGCCATTTGCAGACCGGCATGGTGACTTTTGGGTCAGACACTCAGCCAAGCGGCTTGCGGTAAACCCAAAGCTGCGCAGGCGGAACATTGCGCATGACGAAATCATAGTGCTGAACCGTGTAGTTTCCGCGACCGGCGGGAACCGGCGGCAGAGGACCATAGGTGATCTGCATGAACGGGCGACCGCGCGGAATACGCGTCAGCATGTCCTCGATGAGCTGGACGCGGCGCGCCATCGGGAAGTTGAGTAGCGGCACAGCAGAAACAATACTGTCGAATTGCTGGTCCTTCTTCTCGCCAAGCGTGGTGTCGAGATCGAAGGCATCGCCCTGGATGATGTTCACCTCGGGAAATGTCTTGTTCAGATGCTCGACGAAATCCTGCGAATATTCGATGGAGTAAAGATCGGACGGCTTCACGCCATGCTTGAGGATCGCCTTGGTGATGACGCCGGTGCCCGGTCCCAGTTCCAGAACCGGCAGACCCGAATGAATATCGATCACGCTGGCCATGCGTCGCGCGGTAATGGAGCTGGTCGGCAGAATGGCGCCTACCGCTTTCGGACCGTCAATCCACCCTTTGAAAAAACGGATTTCCTCGTCGAATTTTGCGGCGAGTTTCCTGCCGAGTTGACCTGCCATTCCGCATGCTCCCATTGTCGTTATTGGACAAGTTTATGCCGCTTTCAATTCCCTAAGCAAGGCAGGAATAAGGAAAATACGAAAAAAGGGAGCCGCATGGCTCCCCTTTCTTAATCCCCTATTCCCTCGAAGAATTCCTTCATCCGTGAGAAGAACCCGGCTGATTTCGGGCTGTTCTCCTGCGAGGAGAGTTTTTCGAATTCCTCCAGCAATTCACGCTGGCGTTTCGACAGGTTTTGCGGCGTTTCAATATCGATCTGGATATAGAGATCGCCCACTGCCTGCTGTCGCAAAACCGGCATGCCCTTACCCTTGAGGCGGAACTGCTTGGCGTTCTGCGTGCCGTCCGGAACCTTGACGCGGGTCTGGGTGCCATCCAGTGTCGAGACTTCGAACTGGCCGCCCAGCGCTGCTGTGGTCATTGAGATCGGCACCTTGCAATAAAGGTCGGAACCGTCGCGCTGGAAGAACTCATGCGGCTTGACCGAAAGGAAGATGTAAAGATCGCCCGACGGTCCGCCGCGCATTCCGGCTTCGCCTTCGCCTGCAAGGCGAATACGGGTGCCATCCTCGATACCGGCCGGGATATTGACCGAGAGCGAACGCTCCTGCGTCACACGGCCCTGACCATGGCACTTGCCGCAAGGGTCCTTGATGACCTGTCCGCGACCGTTACAGGTCGGGCAAGTGCGTTCCACCGAGAAGAAGCCCTGCGCCGCGCGTACACGGCCCGAACCCGAACACATGGTACAGGTGGTGGGCTGCGAACCGGCCTTGGCTCCGGAACCGGAGCATTCGTCACAGGTGATGGAAGTCGGCACGCGAATCTGCGCGGTCTTGCCGGCAAATGCTTCTTCGAGCGTCACTTCCATATTGTAGCGCAGATCGGCGCCGCGTTCGCGACCGTTGCTGGAACGGCGGCGACCGCCACCCATCATCTCGCCAAAAATATCTTCGAAAATATCGGCAAAACCGCCTGCGCCACCAAAGCCATTGCCGAAACCGGCGCCTGCGCCGCCATTTTCAAAGGCAGCATGGCCGAAACGGTCATAGGCAGCCCGCTTCTGCGGGTCCTTCAGCGTTTCGTAAGCCTCGCCGATTTCCTTGAACTTGCGTTCAGCTTCCGGATTATCCGGATTGCGATCAGGATGGTACTGCATGGCAAGCTTGCGAAAAGCCGCTTTCAGCGTCTTGTCATCGCAGGACTTTTCAACGCCCAATGCTTCGTAATAATCGATCTTCATACGTCCGTTACCCCGGCGGCTGGACCGGACTCCCAACCGGAGCCTTCGTTATTATTCGTCATATGCCGAATACAGAAACTGGCAAAAGCCCGGCATGGAGCCGGGCTTTCACTGTCAGCGGCAGATGATTACGACTTCTTCTTGTCGTCGTCGATTTCTTCATAGTCGGCGTCAACGACATCGTCCTTGGACGAAGCGTGCTCGCCGCCTTCGGCCTCTGCACCTTCAGAAGCCTGCGCTGCCTCATACATGGCCTGACCGAGCTTCATCGCCGTTTCAGCAAGCGTCTGGGTCTTGGCCTTGATGTCTTCAGCGTCGTCGCCTTCAAGCGAGGTCTTGAGCGCTGCAACAGCACCTTCGATTGCCTGCTTGTCGTCTTCCGAGACCTTGTCGCCATAATCCTTCAGCGACTTTTCAGTCGAGTGGATCAGGCTTTCGGCCTGGTTCTTGGCTTCGACAGCATCACGGCGCTTCTTGTCGGCGTCGGCATTGGCCTCGGCGTCCTTGACCATCTTTTCGATGTCGGCATCCGACAGACCGCCCGAAGCCTGAATGCGGATCTGGTGCTCCTTGCCGGTGCCCTTATCCTTGGCCGAGACGTTCACGATACCGTTGGCATCGATGTCGAAGGTCACTTCGATCTGCGGCACGCCACGCGGTGCAGGCGGAATGCCCACGAGGTCGAACTGGCCGAGAATCTTGTTGTCGGCAGCCATTTCACGCTCGCCCTGGAAGACGCGGATCGTCACAGCCGACTGATTGTCTTCGGCAGTGGAGAAGGTCTGCGACTTCTTGGTCGGAATGGTCGTGTTGCGGTCGATCAGACGGGTGAACACGCCACCGAGCGTTTCGATGCCGAGCGACAGCGGGGTCACGTCGAGCAGCAGAACGTCCTTGACGTCGCCCTGCAGAACGCCGCCCTGAATTGCCGCGCCCATGGCGACGACTTCGTCCGGGTTCACGCCCTTGTGCGGTTCCTTGCCGAAGAAGGCCTTCACGACTTCCTGGATCTTGGGCATGCGGGTCATGCCGCCGACCAGAACCACTTCGTCGATTTCACCAGCCTTGAGGCCAGCGTCCTTGAGAGCGGCCTTGCACGGCTCGATCGTGCGCTTGACGAGATCTTCAACCAGGCTTTCGAACTTGGCGCGCGACAGCTTGATTGCAAGATGCTTCGGGCCGCTCGCATCAGCCGTGATGAACGGCAGATTGATTTCGGTCTGCTGGGCAGCCGACAGTTCAATCTTTGCCTTTTCGGCAGCTTCCTTGAGGCGCTGCAGAGCGAGCTTGTCGTTCTTCAGATCGATACCGCTTTCCTTCTTGAACTCGGTGATCATGTAATCGACGATGTGCATGTCGAAGTCTTCACCGCCGAGGAACGTGTCACCGTTGGTGGACTTCACTTCAAACACGCCGTCGCCGATTTCGAGGACCGACACGTCGAAGGTGCCACCGCCAAGATCGTATACGGCAATGGTCTTGCCTTCGTTCTTGTCGAGGCCATAAGCCAGCGCAGCAGCGGTCGGCTCGTTGATGATACGCAGCACTTCCAGACCGGCAATCTTGCCTGCGTCCTTGGTGGCCTGACGCTGGGCGTCGTTGAAGTAAGCCGGAACCGTGATAACGGCCTGCGTGACGGTTTCACCGAGATAGGATTCAGCCGTTTCCTTCATCTTCTGAAGGATCATCGCGGAAACCTGCGATGGCGAATACTTCTTGCCGTGAACTTCTACCCACGCATCGCCATTGTCGCCCTTGACGATGTGGTACGGGACAAGATCCTTGTCCTTGGTTACCATCGGGTCGTCGAAACGACGGCCGATCAGGCGCTTGACTGCAAAGAGGGTGCCTTCCGGATTGGTGACAGCCTGACGTTTCGCAGGCTGACCAGCGAGACGTTCGTCACCATCGGTGAAAGCAATAATGGAAGGCGTCGTGCGGGCGCCTTCGGCATTCTCGATGACCTTCGCGCTCTTACCGTCCATGACGGCGACGCAGGAGTTGGTCGTTCCCAGATCGATACCAATAACTTTAGCCATATTTCTCTCCATTCAGCAAACCGCCAAGACCTCTACCGAGCGTTCCATGGGCGGTTCCTACGGTTTTCACAATGCCCGCTTCAAGGTTGGGTTCCGGAGGTTTTTTCTAGAGCCTCCGGCCTGTCATCGAAGCCCTGTGCGAGGCGTATATAAGAAAGGCGCTTTTTCACTGCAAGTCAGAACAGTCGGACAGCCTTAAATTCCTTCCCGGCTATTCTGACAGGTCTGTTTCCAGACGGTTCTATACCTCTACGAAACCACTATTTTTGCCCGCGCGATAGATCGCATCGATAAAGCGCTGATTTGCTTTGGAATTCTCCAATGAAAACAAGCCTACATCCTCGCCCTGCACCGCGCGCACGAAGCTCTGCGCCTGCAACTGATAGTGATTTGCGTCCGAAAACGACCATTCCGTCGCTTCCGTATGGCCTGCGTCATAAAGCGTGATGCGGCCATGACCGTATTTTCCGGTGTTGAACGGCGCGTGAACTTCAATGAAGCCCTTGTCGCCGTGGAAAACCATGGTCTGGCGTCCGGCAAGCTGAGTCGCGACATAGAAGGTCATGTCGAAGCCGTCGAATCGCGCCGCGACATTGGCATAGCGGTCAGTGCCGAAATTCGGATCGATTTCGACCGAAGCCTGTACGGAGAGCGGTTCTTTGCCCGTCACCGTGCGCGTCACAACCGTCGGGTAAACGCCGATATCGGGCAGCGCGCCGCCGCCAAGGTCCGGCTGGTTGCGCATGTTGCCCGGATCGACGTTGAAATAGGTGAAAGCGCCCTGAACATGGCGCAAGGTGCCAATGGCGCCTTCCGCCAGCAATGCGCGCACCTTGATCCACTGCGGATGATAATAGACCATGAAGGCCTCGGCGATCGTGACCTTGTGCTTGTCGCGTGCGGCGATGAGCTGATCGATATCATCGGCCTTGAGCGCGATGGGCTTTTCGCAAAGCACATGCTTGCCGGCTTCTGCGGCCTTGATCGTCCATTCGATATGCTGCGACGTCGGCAGCGGGATATAAACACCGTCCACCTGATCGCTGGCGAGCAATTCCTCATAGGAGCCGAAGGCAAGCGGAGCGCCGAAACGGTCGGCCACGGCACGGGCACGGGCGTGGTCGCGGCTCGCGATTGCATGGACAACCCCGTTATCCGACGCGGCGAATGCGGGAATCACCTGCGTCACGCCGATTTTGGCGGTGGAAAGAATACCCCAGCGGAACATGCCGTTTCCTTCGTTCAGATCGTTACTCTCACAACACGCATTGCCGAATCATTCTGGCGCGCCCCAGTCCTGAAAAGTCAGTTCCGGCCAGTATGAAAGCGCGCGGCGCGCCTTGGTTCGGTGCGTTGCGGCGTTATCGATGGCACGATTAGGCCTGAGACGAAACGAAAAAATGTCGTCGAGGCCGAAGGGCGTCTGTAACGTCAGCGTGTTGTCTGTTTCCGCCTTGGCCCCGACGCAATGTGCAATGGTTGAAAACCGCCCGATCGATTCCGTTGCAGAGCACAACGGTTCATAGGGCTGCCCGAAGCGCTGTTCGAACCACAGATGCACCCGCGCCTGATTGCGTATTTCCACCGGCAGAGGAAAATCGCTGAAAAGAGCCTTTCCGTGCTCGATCAGTCTGTCTTCCGCCTCCCAGGACAGATCACGTGCATCGAAATAGAAAATATCGACATCTTTGATGCCGTGCAGCACGGGGCGTTCGGTCAGGTGATTCCAGACACTGTTATAAAGCGCGCCCGAGACAATCCAGAACTCCGGACTTTTCTCGCCATTCCCAGCTAGTCCGTTGGCCGTAGCAAGGGCTTGCAGGCGGGAAAAAGCATCTTTCAGGAGCGGGCTTTGCAGAATGATCTCCGTGAAGACCGCCCGCTGTTCGTGCTCTGGCAATCCGGCATGGCGCAGATGGTTCATCCTGCTCATTCCCGTCAATTTGGACCTGAGTTCAAGTTTCGGCGCCAAAAGCAAGGCGTATAAAGAAGTTCATGAGTACCGCTCTCAATATTATAAGTCGCTAATAAGACTTGTTATTCCGTTCTACACATGCTCTCTGCGCGCTATGCAAACAGGATCTGTTACAAAAGTGCTTGGCATTTTTGCCATTGCTGCCGTTGTCATCGCTTGCTTTGCCCTCGTGGGACTGGCTTTGGTCTACGGGATGTATGGCGTCATCTTCATTGATGGCGTTGCAAGCGCCGTTCTCCTTGTCGTCTTCTCCGCGATATTCTGGTTCACCAAGGTCGACTGGCGCAAGCCCGAAGCAGCCGCGATCATGATTTCGTTCATGGCCTTCACTGCCATGTTCTTCGATAGCCGCGGCAACCCGCTCTATAACCAGCCGCTGGCATGGATTTTCGGCAGTCCCGGAAGTCATATGCAGATCAAGGAAATCGTCAGCCATGGCGGCGGGAGCACCGGCGTGAACTATGATTTCCAGCTCGTCAACATCTATGGCGCCATCGAACGCTCCATCAGCGGCTGGATCGTCATCCCGTTCCGCTTCTTCGAATATCTGCTGGTGCTGTCCGTCGTCGTTTCAATCATCACCTTCATCAGAAACCGTTCCGGCAGCAACTGGTTGCCGGACAATGCTCGTGAATAGATCGGAACACGGCGTCCGATTCTTTAAAGAGGAAAAGCACATGAGACGATTTTCGCCGCGCGCAATCCTGTTTGCGTTTCTGGCAGTCCTTCTGCCTGCCACAGCCTTCGCGCAATCCGCCGATGAGACCGATCCGAATGCCGCCATCGAAAAAATGAACGCCTATGTTTCGCTTCTCAACCGCACGATCCGCGCATCGGAATCGCTCGGTAGATATGACAGCTGGGTCGACATGAAAAAGGGCCCGACCGGCAAGGAGCGCAATGTCTACGGGCTCTATTCGCTCTATGACGTGCGCAGCGAAATCGAAGCCGCCGAGGGCGCGACCAAGGCCGACCCGAAAATGCCCGATCTTGATGCGGCCATGGAAAGCTACATCACGATTTACCAGAAGCTGGCGCCGGTGATCGAAAAGGCCAGCAAATATTATGATCGCAAGGACTATATGTCCGACAAGTTTGCCGAAGCCAAAGCCTTCCACAAGCAGATTGCCGACTATGCGCCGGAGTTCCTGAAGGAGCGCAAGCGTGTCGACGCGCTTCTGGATGAAGAGAAGAGCAAGATCGATCTTGCCGAACTCGACGCCCTTGAAAAGGCGGAAGGCAAGAAGGCCAACTGGCATGTTCGCAATGTCATGATGCGCGCCAAGTCGGTGGTAGACCTGCTGCCGGACAATGACAAGCCGGTGGTCGACATGGAAGCCTTCGGCAAGGCGATGGATGTCTATGCCGCTGCCGTACGCGAAATGGACGATTACGCTTCGGAGCATCCGAACTCCTTCCACGTCTTTGAATCGCGCCCGGCAAGCCTGCTCGGCAAACTGCGTTCGTTCCAGCAAGCGCTGCAGAAGACCAAGGGCGACGCCCGCAAGGCACGCGTTGGTTCCGACCTCGAATGGATCGTCAACGACTATAATATGATGGTCTCGACCTCACAGTCGGCCACCATGTTTTCCAAGGACTGACCCGTTTACATCTGTAGCGTCAGAAAAAAGCCGGGGCATGCCCCGGCTTTTTATTGTCGTTTTGAATTGCGGTTACATGCGCCGCAAGGCGGGCGGGGCCAGCGTCAGCAACCCGGCCAGCGTCATCGCAAAGCCAACCCACAGTGGCGCGTGCAGACCATATCCTGCCTCCATCGCCTGACCGCCAATCCATGGGCCGAGGCCAAGACCGATATTGATGACCGATGCATGCATCGCATTCACCAATGCACCGGGATGGGCAATACGCATCACACGCGCCACGAAGGCGGGGTTCAGCGCAATTCCCGTCAGGCCGATCATCACAATAGCAAGGATCGCAGCCGGTTTGAGTTCGGCGAAGAGCGCGAAGATCAGCATGGCCGCAAGCATCACCACGAGACCGGCAAAGATGGTCACGATCGTGTGCCGGTCGGCAAAACGACCGGAAACATAGTTACCGACAATATTGGCCGCGCCATAGACGGCGAGCAAAAACGGAACCTGCATGACCGAGAAACCCGCCAGTTCCACGGTGATCGGCGACAGATAGCTGTAAACCGCAAAGGACGAGCCGATGACGAGCGCGCTGGTGGCATAGGCCGCCCAGAGCTTCGGCTTGCGCATTTCCGCCAGTTCCGAGCGCAGGTCAGCCTGCGGTCCGTCACGGGTCGTTTCGATCTTCAGCGCGATGACCAGCGCGCAAAGCAGAATCAGCACCACGATGCTCCAGAAGCTGGCGCGCCAGCCGAAAGCATTGGTGATTGCCGTTGCAATCGGCACGCCGAGCACGGTGCAGAGCATCAGTCCGGCAAAGACCAGCGACGATGCCCGCCCCCGCAGTTCCGGCGCAACCAGCTGCGCGGTAATGGCCAGCATGAGGCCGAAACTCGTCGCTGCGGCCATACCCGTCAGCACGCGAGCAGCCAAAAGCACATGGAAATTGCTGGTGGAGGCGGCCACGCTCTGGGCAAGCGCGTAGAAGATCAAAAGGCCCAGAAGCCCACGCTTATTCTCGATCTTCAGGGCGAGAAACAGCACCGTCACCAGTGGGCCGCCGATCATCATGCCCAAGGCATAGAGCGAGATCAGATTGCCGATATCGGCAATGGACCGGCCAAAAGCCTCCTGAAGCGAGGGCATCATGCCCGAGATCATCAATTCGGAGGTCGTCAGCGCAAAAACGCCGAGACTGAGGCAATAGACAACCATCGGTATTGCCCGCGCCTCTTTACGGGACATGGACGTCCCTTCCGCCGCAAGGGCAGATTCGCACGAATCGTTCATGGAGACGAATCCCTATTTATGTAATAATGATTATATAATTCATATCGACTTGTTCGGAGAGGTCAAGCGAATTATATAAGACAGACTATAGAAAGGGAGGAAAAATGGTTTCGCGCGGTCGCCCGCGCAGTTTCGATCGCGATACTGCGCTGGACAAGGTCATGAAGGTATTCTGGGCCAAAGGCTATGAATGCGCCCAGATCAGCGATTTCACGGCAGCCATAGGCATTACGCCGCCGAGCTTCTATGCCGCTTTCGGCAATAAGGAGCAGGCTTTTCGCGAGGCCGTCGATTTTTACCGGCGCACCATTGGCGCCGCTCCCTTCGCAGCTCTGGAAGACGCCGCCACCATTCAGGATGGCATACGCCTCTGGCTCGAATTGAGCGCGGACAGCGCTTTTGCCTGCCCGGCTGGCGGCTGCATGATCAGCGTCAGCTCGATCCAGTGCAAACCGGAGAATGTGCCGGTCAAGGAGTTCCTGACCGCCATTCGCCATACCAATCAGGAACTGCTTTCCAAGCGCCTGCAACGCGCCTTGCGCGATGGCGACCTGCCGCCAGATACCGATATCACCCAGATGAGCGAATTCTACCACGCAATCCAGCAGAGCCTCTCCTATGAGGCGCGCGACGGAAGCTCGCGTGCGGCAGTGCAGAAGATCATCGACATGGCCATGCGCGCCATGCCTATGCGTGCGGCTACCCCTGCATGAGTGGCACAATATCCGCAGTTCTGATCCACGTCAGCAATGTTGCAGCTGCTATCGAGTGGTATCGCAAAGCCTTTCCGCACGCAGTTCCCAAACATCTCGAAGCGTTTGATTTCAGCTATCTGCAAATCGGTGAGATCGATCTGGAAATTGTTCCGGCGGACGAAAAGGTTTCGTCCGGTGCGGCGGGAAGTATTGTCTATTGGCACGTCGACAGTTTCGATGAATCACTGGCACTTTTGATGGCCATCGGCGGCAAGCTGTATCGCGGACCGCTCGATATTCAGGATGGCATGCGCATGTGTCAGGTCCAAGACCCATGGGGCAATTGCATCGGCTTACGAGGTTAGAAAAAAGCCCGGCTTGAAGCCGGGCTTTTTGTTTTATGCTTATCCGCGCAGCACGCCGCCGGTCTGTTTGGCGACACTGGCCACCACTTGGCGGGACAGCGCTTCCAGGTCTTCGTCAGTCAGGGTGCGATCCTGTGGTTGTAGCAGCACTTCAACCGCAATCGACTTCTTGCCTTCGCCAAGCGATGCGCCCGTGAAGATGTCGAACACCTGCACGCCGACAATTAGCTTCTTGTCGGCAGCGGAAACCGCTTTCACGACATTGCCTGCTTGAACATTCGCATCCACCACAAAGGCATAATCGCGCTTAAGGCTTTGGAACTGCGACAGGTTGAGCGCAGGCTTCGTGCGGGTTGCCTTTGCCTTCGGCTCAGGGATCGCATCGATATAGATTTCGAAGCCGCAGAGATTGCCCGATACATCGAGCGCTTCCAGCGTGTCCGGATGGAACTCGCCGAACGTGCCGAGAACGACCTTGGGGCCAAGCTTCAGCGTGCCCGAACGGCCCGGATGGAACCATTCCGGACCACCGGCTTCGATCTGGATGCGATCAACCGGTGCACCGGCAGCTTCCAACGCCGCCAGCGCATCGGCCTTGGCGTCGAACACACCAACCGTTGCGGCATTGCCGGACCAGAAACGACCAGCGCCTTCAACGCCTGCCGTTCCACGACGGATACCGCCCGCCACACGGCGCTGCTTCTCCGGCGTGTCGCCTTCGTAAATGCCCGACACTTCGAACAAAGCGATATCGCCGAAACCGCGATCCGCATTGCGCTGTGCCGCAGCCAGCAGGCCCGGCAGAAGCGACGGACGCATATCCGACATGTCGGATGCAATCGGGTTGGCGAGCTTCAGTTCCGGCTGGCCGCCGCCAAATGCCTTGGCCTGCGCTTCGGAAATGAAGGAATAGGTCACCGCTTCCAGCATGCCGCGCGAGGCTAGCATACGGCGGGCATGACGCGTACGGATCTGCAATGTGGTCAGGATGCGGCCATTGACGGCGCCATGGTTCGGCAGCGGCTGCGGCTCGATCTGATTGATGCCGTGAATGCGCATGACTTCTTCAACGAGGTCGGCCTTGCCTTCCACGTCTCCGCGCCATGTCGGCACCGTCGCCTTGATAACCTTGCCGTCACCTTCAACACCGAAGCCGAGGCGCTTGAGAATATCCAGCGAGGCGTCGTAGGAAACCTCGATACCCGTCAGACGCTTTACTTCCGTGACCGGGAAATCGATGACGCGCGGCGCAGGAGCCTTGTAACCGACAACGTCGAGAACCGTCGGCTGTCCGCCGCACAGGTCCAGAACGAGCTTGGTCGCAATTTCCGCACCCGGAACCATCATTTCCGGATCGACGCCGCGTTCGAAACGATAGCGCGCATCCGTGACGATGCCGAGTTCACGGCCCGTACGTGCGATCATGCGGGCATCCCACAGAGCGGATTCGATCAGCACATCGACCGTGTTTTCGTCGCAACCCGAATGCTCGCCGCCCATAATACCGGCAATCGATTCGGGACCGTTCTCATCGGCGATGATGTACATGCCGGCGTTCAGCTTGTACTCGCGCTGGTCGAGCGCCAGAATGGTCTCGCCATCCTTGGTGGCACGCACCGTCAGATTGCCCTTGACCTTGGCTGCATCGAAAACATGCAGCGGACGGCCCTGATCGAAGGTCACGTAATTGGTGATGTCCACCAGTGCATTGATCGGGCGCAGACCGATTGCCTTCAGACGCTGCTGCATCCATTTCGGGCTCGGGCCGTTCTTCACGCCCTTGACCATGCGCAGCGCAAAGCCGAGACAGAACGGGTTTTCCGCATTCTGATCGAGAATGATCTTGACCGGCGTTTCGCCTTCGCCCTTGGCGGCGGCAGGCAGCGTGTCCTTCAGCGTGCCGAGACCGGCGGCTGCCAGATCACGGGCAATACCGTGAATGCCGGTGCAATCGGCGCGGTTCGGCGTGAGGCCAATTTCGATGATCGGATCATCAAGCCCCATATAGGCCGCAAAGCTGGTGCCGACCGGTGCATTTTCCGGCAGATCGATAATGCCGTTGTGCTCGTCGGACAGTTCCAGCTCGCGCTCGGAACACATCATGCCGAAGCTTTCGACACCGCGAATCTTGCCGACCGACAAGGTGACATCAAGACCCGGAACATAGTCGCCCGGACGGCCCAGAACACCGACCAGACCCGTGCGGGCGTTCGGCGCACCGCAAACAACCTGTACCGGCTTGCCATCGCCCGTATCGACGGAGAGTACGCGCAGCTTGTCAGCATCGGGATGCTGGGTGGCGCTCACCACCTTGGCGATCTTGAAAGCCTTGAAGGCGGCGCGGTCATCGACCGATTCCACTTCAAGACCGATATCGGTCAGCTTTTCGACGATCTGTTCGAGCGTCGCGTCGGTTTCAAGGTGATCCTTGAGCCAGGAAAGCGTAAATTTCATGATCGTGTTCTTTCCTAAATTTCAGCGTTTGAGCACTTCGACAACGCGAAAGCGCTCGCAAAGCAATTCCATATCCGGGGAGAAACCGCCGTTGCGGCGAAAATAGGCTTCGTGCCCCTTTCGCCATTCTTCCAGCGGGCCTTCACCCTCCTGTTCCGCAAAAGCGGCATCAACCTCATCGAAGCGACAGACCGTCAGCTCGACTGTTTCAACCACTGCTGCAGGGCGGCCAAGACCATCCAGAACCACATCGCGACGTCCGACAACCGGCATCGGCTCGCCGTCTTCACCGAAAGAGGCAAGCGCGGCACAGGTCGCAGTCTTACGACCCGCCAGTACCAGCGCAAGCAACTCATCGGCAAGTTCTGGCGAATCACCAAAGGCGAAAGTCACGGCATCGCGATAAGGTTCGGGCAGTTGCGTCATGCGCTCAGGCCACCGAACAGTGTCGGCAGATCGAGCGGACGGAAACCGTAATGGTTGATCCAGCGCACATCGGCGTCGAAGAAGGCGCGCAGATCCGGCATGCCGTATTTCAACATGGCGATGCG
>Ga0153948_1000306_pt1 | contig 26336 bp, 18 predicted proteins | sample TSNJ032MetaG_FD_104696 | JGI IMG/M metagenome (GOLD analysis project Ga0153948, IMG submission 104696) | Attine ant fungus gardens microbial communities from New Jersey, USA - TSNJ032 MetaG | ecosystem: Host-associated > Fungi > Mycelium > Unclassified | place: USA: New Jersey, Wharton State... | reverse complement strand
GCGCGGCCACTGCCTGATGATCGGAGTGCCTGGGCTGGCGAAAACGCTCATGGTGCGTACCATCGCCCGTGCCATCGACCTTGAGTTCAACCGCATCCAGTTCACCCCCGACCTGATGCCCTCCGACATCACCGGCACCGAGATCTATCGCCCGGAAACCGGCAGTTTCGTGTTCCAGCAGGGGCCGATCTTCCACAACCTGGTGCTGGCGGACGAAATCAACCGCGCCCCGGCCAAGGTGCAATCGGCGCTGCTCGAAGCCATGGCCGAGCGTCAGGTCAGCGTCGGCCGCAGCACGTATGAACTGTCGCCGCTGTTTCTGGTGATGGCCACGCAGAACCCGATCGAGCAGGAAGGCACCTATCCGCTGCCCGAAGCGCAGCTCGACCGCTTTCTGATGCATGTAAAAATCGGTTTCCCGGACGCTGCCGTCGAACGCCGGATCCTCCAGCAGGCCCGTGGTGAAGCGCTCAACGGCGAAACCAAGCCCGAACGCCGGGTCAGCCAGCAGGCGATCTTCGCCGCGCGCAAGGAAATCCTCGGTCTGTACATGGCCGACGCCGTGGAGGAATACCTGGTGCAACTGGTCATGGCCACGCGCACCCCGGCCAAGTTCGACCCGGAGATGGCCGAGTGGATCGCCTATGGCGCCAGCCCGCGCGGCTCGATCGCCCTCGACCGTTGCGCCCGTGCTCACGCGTGGCTGGCCGGGCGCGACTTCGTCAGCCCGGAAGACATTCAGGCGGTGCTGTTCGACGTGTTGCGTCACCGCATCATTCTGTCGTTTGAAGCCGAAGCCGCCGGCATCGATCAGGATCGGGTGGTGCAGCGGATTCTCGACGTCGTAGCCGTCGCTTGACCCCCATGAACGTCCCCCTGCCGTCCGAACCGGGCATCCGCATCAGCCTCACCGACCTGATCGAGATGCGCCACCGTGTGCGCGAAGTGCAGCTGTTTTCCACGCCGAGCCAGCGCAGCCCGCTGATCGGCCTGCATCACTCGAAATTCCGTGGTCGCGGGGTCGACTTCGATCAGGTGCGGGTCTATCAGGCCGGCGACGACGTGCGCACCATCGACTGGCGCGTGACCGCGCGCACCCAGGAGCCGCACACCAAGCTGTTCCATGAGGAACGCGAGCGACCGATTTTCATCATGGTCGAGCAAAGCACGCGGCTTTTTTTCGGTTCCGGGCTGATGTTCAAGTCGGTGCTCGCGGCGCAAGCGGCGGCGCTGATCGGCTGGGCAGCACTGGGGCACAACGACCGCGTGGGCGGGCTGGTCTTTGGCGATAACGAGCATTACGAAATCAAACCGCGCCGCAGCAAGCAGAGCCTGCTGCAGTTGCTCAACCGTCTGGTGAAGGTCAATCAGTCGCTGCACAGCGAACGCGAACCGGACCGCGACGCCCTTGGCGTGGCGCTGCGCCGAGCGCGTGAAGTGTTGCGTCCAGGCAGTCTGGTGATCGTGATCTGTGACGAGCGCGCGCTGTCCGACAGCGCCGAGCAGCAATTGAGTCTGCTATCGCGCCATTGCGACCTGCTGATGCTGCCGCTGTCCGATCCACTGGACCACGCCCTGCCCGCCGCCGGGCTTTTACGCTTCGCCGAACGCGGCGCGCAGCTGGAGCTCGACACCCTCAATTTCGATCTGCGCCAGACCTATCGCGCTCAGGCCGAAGCCCGTATCGCCCGTTGGGAATTGCTCGCGCAGAAACTGCGGGTGCTGCTGATGCCGCTGAGCACGCAAAGCGAAATGGTCGAGCAGATGCGCGAGTTCCTCAATCCGCAGCGCCCGGGGAGCAGTCGATGAACGGCCTCGAGCAACTGCAACCGCTGATTTCGCCACCGCCAATCGACTTCTGGCCACCGGCGCCGGGCTGGTGGCTGCTGCTGTTATTGCTGCCGCTGCTCGGGTTCGCGGTGTGGCGCTTGCGCCGGTTCATTCCGATCAAGAAACGCCCGATCGTGCGCGCCGAACAGCCGCTCGACCCCGTGCGCATCGCCGCGCTGGCCGAACTGGCGCAGATGCCCAAACCCTACGACGGCGCGCCGGCCGGAGCCTGGTTGCAACAGCTCAACGGCCTGCTCAAACGCCTGTGCCGCAACCACTACCCCTACAGCCAGAGCCACACGCTCAATGGCCGCAAATGGCTGGCGTTTCTCGACAACCGCTGCCCGGCCGCCGGCCTGACACGCTGGATGGTGCTGGTCGAAGGCGCCTACAAACCCGAATGCAAACTCGATGACAAAGCCATCGCCGGCCTGACCCAAGCCGTCGACACCTGGATTCGCAAGCATGTTTGAATTCGCCTGGCCGTGGATCTTCGTGCTGTTGCCGCTGCCGTGGCTGATGCGCCTGGTGTTGCCGGTGGCCGACAGTGGCGAGCCGGCGTTGCGCGTGAGTTTTCTCTCAGACCTCGAAGGTCTGGCACGGCGCCGGGCCCGCGCCAACTTGCCGGCGTGGCGCCAGCAAGCACCGTTCCTGCTCTTGTGGTTGTTGCTGCTGAGCGCCGCGGCGCGCCCGCAATGGCTCGGCGAACCGTTGCCGATTGCCGCCAGCGGCCGCGATCTGCTGGTGGCGGTGGACGTGTCCGGTTCGATGGACTTCCCCGACATGCAGTGGCAGGACGAAGACGTCAGTCGCTTGTCGCTGGTTCAGAATTTGCTCGGGGATTTCCTTGAAAGCCGCGACGGCGACCGGGTTGGCTTGATCCTGTTCGGCAGTCAGGCCTATCTGCAAGCGCCGCTGACCTTTGACCGTCACACCGTGCGCGTCTGGCTCGATGAAGCGCGGATCGGCATTGCTGGCAAGAACACCGCCATCGGCGATGCGATCGGTCTGGCGCTAAAGCGCCTGCGCATGCGTCCGGCGCAAAGTCGGGTGTTGATTCTGGTCACCGACGGCGCCAACAACGGCGGCGAAATCGATCCGTTGACCGCAGCAAAACTGGCCGCCAGCGAAGGGGTGAAAATCTACCCGATCGGCATTGGCGCGGACCCGGAAGACAGTGGCAGCACCGGCCTGCTCGGGGTCAATCCGAGCCTGGACCTCGACGAGCCGGCGCTCAAGGCGATTGCCGCAGCCACCGGCGGCCAGTACTTCCGCGCCCGCGACGGCAAAGAGCTGCAAGCGATCAGGGAGACCCTCGACCAGCTCGAACCGGTGACCCAGCAACCGACCCAGGCGCGCCCGGCGCAAGCCCTGTATCAGTGGCCGCTGGCATTGGCCCTGCTGCTGAGCCTGTTGCTGGTCGTCCGCGAATTGTGGCCGGACAACCCGCTGCAACGGCTATTTACCAAGGAGCTGTATCTGCAAAGTCCGTTGCCCGACTGGCGCGAGCGTCTCAAGCGCCTGCGTCTGCGGAGGCGCCGATGATCGCGCTCTGGCCGCACTGGTTCCGCCCGTGGTGGCTGTTGCTCCTGCCGCTGCTGGGCTGGCTGCTTTGGCAACTCTGGCACCGGCAGAAACGTGCCGGACGCTGGCAGATGATTCTGCCGCCGGCGTTCCATTCGACCCTGCTCAGCGGTGGCAGCGGGCGCGACAGCAAGCTGCCGTGGATCGCCCTCGGCGTGGCGTGGTTGTTGACCCTCGTCGCCCTGCTCGGGCCGAGCTGGGAGCGGGTCGAACAGACCAGCCAGAAACCTGCCGACCCGCTGGTGGTGGTGCTGGAGCTGACCCCGGAAATGCTCGCCACCGACTCACCGCCAACCCGCCTGGAGCAGGCGCGGCGCAAGCTGTTCGATCTGCTGCAGGCGCGCAGCGATGCGCAGACCGCGATCGTCGTCTATGCCGGCAGCGCCCACACCTTGGTGCCGCTGTCGGATGACCTGGCCACCAGCCGCAATCTGCTCGACGCGCTCAAGCCGTCGCTGATGCCGGAAAGCGGTCATCGCGCCGATCTCGGTGTGAGCAAGGCGCTGGCGTTGCTCAAGCAAGGCGCACTCGGTCAGGGACGGATTCTGCTGATCGGCTCCTCGCTCACAAATGAAGAACGCCAAGGCATCCGCCACGCCCTCGGCGAGCAATCGGCGCAACTGCTGATGCTCGGGGTCGGCACCGCTGAAGGCGCACCGATCGCCCAAGAGGACGGCAGTTTCCTCAAGGACGAACAAGGCGCGATCCGCGTGCCGCAACTCGACAGCCCGGGCCTTGGCGCATTCCTCGCCAGCGTCGGTGGCGAGTACCATAGCGCGCGGCTGGACGAATCCGATTTGCGCGCCCTTGGCCTGCTCGATGGCCCGCGCAGCCTGCGCGACGATGGCCAGACCGTGCGCCTCGACACCTGGGCCGATCAGGGTTACTGGCTGTTGTTGCCGCTATTGCTGCTGGCCGCCTGTGCCGGACGGCGTGGCTGGTTGTTCTGCCTGCCATTGCTGCTGTGCCTGCCGCAGCCAAGCTACGCGTTTGACTTCGAAGACCTGTGGCTGCGCCCCGACCAACAGGGCCTGCACCTGCTCAAGCAGAAGCGCCCGGCCGAAGCCGCCGAACACTTTGCAGATCACCAGTGGCAAGGGGTGGCGTTGTACGAGGCCGGCGATTACAGTGGCGCCGCTCAGCGTTTCGCCGAAGGCAGCGATGCCCGCGCCCACTACAATCGTGGCAACGCCCTGGCGAAAAGCGGCGAGCTGGAAGCGGCCATCGATGCCTATGAGCAAGCGCTGGAACTGCAACCGGACTTGCGCCCGGCACTGACCAACAAGGCCCTGGTGGAAAACCTGCTCAAGCAGAAGAACACCCCGCCGCCGGCAGAACCGCAGCCACAACCGGCGCAGCCGAACGTGCCCGGCGATGAAACACCACCGGCGACCGCACCGCCACCGGCAGTCAAAAACGAAACTCCGAGCGAAGCCCAGCCCGGCGAGTCGGCCAGCGAACCGCCACCGACCACCCCGCCGCAACCGGGACCCAATGAAGTGCCGGGCAGCGATGAAGCGGAGGAAACCGACACTGTGCCAACGCTGCGTCCGAGCGAAGACAACCTCGAAGGCGAACAACGTCAGGCGCTGGAACAATGGCTGGGCAAGATCCCCGACGATCCGGGCGAACTGCTGCGACGCAAATTCTGGTACGAACAGCAACAACATCAGGATCAGGAAAAAACTCGATGACCCGTTTCACCGCTCTGTTGCTGCCCCTGCTGCTCTGCACGGCCACCGCCCAGGCGGCCGAGCTGACGGCCAGCGTGGATCGCAGTCGCCTGAACTCCGGCGAGACGGTCGAACTCACCCTCGAAACCAGCGACGTAACCCAGTTCGGCAAACCCGACCTGACGCCGCTGGAGCCGTTGTTCAAGGTGCGCGGCACGCGCCAGGTCAACCAGTTGAACACCCTCAATGGCGACAACCGCGCCACCACGCGCTGGATCATCACCCTGCTGCCGAAAGAGAACGGCAGCGTGGTCATTCCGCCGCTGCAACTGGGTGAAGTGCAGAGCCAGCCGATCACCGTGCAAGTAGTCGAAAGCGACATTCGCGAAGAGAAGAACAACCCGGCCCCGGTGTTCATCGAGGCCAGCCTCGACCAGCCCAGCGTGTATGTGCAGGCTCAGGCGATCCTGACGTTGCGCATCTATCACTCGGTGTCGCTGTACGACGACAGCATCCTGACCCCGCTGCAGATCGCCGACACGCGCATCGAGCAACTGGGCGATACGCGCACCTACGAAAAAGACATCAACGGTGTGCGCCATGGCGTGATCGAGATGCGCTATGCGATCTATCCGCAGCACAGCGGCTTGCTGCTCATTGCCCCGCAGACGTTCAGCGCCACGCTGGTCGACACCCAGCCGGCCCAGGACGCGACCGTGCAGGGCCCGAAACCGGGCAAGCTGTTGCGGGTCAATTCCGCCGAGATCGCCCTGACGGTCAAACCGAAACCGCTGACCTACCCGGCCGATGCGCCGTGGCTGCCCGCACGCAGCCTGAGCCTGAGCGAAAGCTGGAACCCTGAGCCGGATCATCTTCAGGTCGGCGACTCCCTGACCCGCAGCCTGACGCTGAAAGCCGAAGGCCTGGCCAGTTCGCAGTTGCCCGCCCTGCCCGCCACCGAGGCCAACGGCCTGCGCCGTTACCCGGATCAACCGGTGCTGAGCAACCAGAGCGGCGAGCGCGGCCTGATCGGCAGCCGGGAAGAACGCGAAGCGCTGGTGCCCAGCCGCAGCGGCGCGATCGAGTTGCCAACGGTGGACGTGATCTGGTGGAACACCTTCGAAGATCATCTGGAACACACCAGCCTGCCGGCGCGCACCCTGCAAGTGGCGACCAACCCGAGCCTGCAGGTCGACACCCCGGCCGGCACCCTGCAAGTGAACGCCGTCGATAACGACGTGTTGTGGTGGTGGAAACTCAGCACCCTGATCCTCGCCTGCACCACCCTGCTCGGCTTCGGCCTGTGGTGGCGTGCAAGATGGCAACCGGCGGTGCACCGCGCCGCGCAAACCGGGCCGAGCCCGCGCACGTTGCTGGACGACATCAAACGGGCGTGCCAGGCCAACGATCCGCAAGCGACCCGGCAGGCACTCGATGCCTGGGCGCGACAGCAGCCGGAGACTTTGGCGGATATGGCGGCGCGGTTTGTGCCGTTGTCGGATGCGCTGGACGGGCTCAATGGCGCGCTGTACAGCGAGACGGGGCAGCATTGGCAGGGCGAGGATCTGTGGCGGGCGATCCGCACGATTCCGGCGGCGGAACGAGTGCAGGATCCGGTGGGTGACAGCGGGTTGCCGCCGCTCTATCCGAAGTAAACAGCAAAAAATCGCAGCCTGCGGCAGCTCCTACAGGGATCACGTGTAGGAGCTGCCGCAGGTTGCGATCTTTCAGGCGTTGAAGGTGTTATGACGTTTGTTCACTTTCTGCCGCTTCAAGCAGTCGCGTCTCACGCATTCCCAGACCACGGGACAGCGCTGTGGCTTCGTAGAAGATTTTGCCGTTGAGCTGGTCGGCGACACCATCGCTGTTACCGCCGGCCGGGCCACGCCCCCAGGTCACGACTTCGCCGCTGGAGGTCAGTGCGGCGAAGGCATGGGTGTTGCCATAAATGGCGCGGACGTTGATCAATCTGGCCGCAATGGCATCCGGGATTTCACCACCTCGATCAGCAAACCCCCAGGCTACAACGGTGCCGTTGGCGCGCAATGCGGCAAAAGCAACTCCTCCGCATACCACCTGGACGATGTCAGTCAATGCTGCAACCGGCGCAGGAATAGCCAGGTTTCCCCATCCCACTACATGCCCACTGCTCAGCAGTGCGACAAATGATGCATAGTGCCCCGTCACCGTCCGGATATCCGTCAGGGCTGCGATCGGTGCAGGGACGTTTCCGCCATGTGTCCCTCGCCCCCACGCAACAACGCTGCCATTGCTGCATCGCGCGGCAAAAGCTTGTCCGGTTCCGCTCAGTTCCACAATGTCTGTCAGTATCCCAATTCTGCCAGGCACCGCCCCCCCCTCGAAGGAGGCCCCCCAAGCCACTACTGAACCATTGGCACGCAGGGCTGCGAAGGCATAAGTGTTAGCGACTATATCAACGATGTCAGTCAATACCGCGATGGACTCCGGCAAATTACCTCCGTAGGTTTGGTGCCCCCAAGCCACTACCGAACCATTAGCACGTAGCGCAGCAAAAGCGTAGAGGTTGCCAATCACTTTGACGACATCCCTCAGCGCAGGTATCGGCTGTGGAAGCGTTGCCCCAGCACTAGAGTTTCCCCACGCCACCAGACTCCCATCGCGACGCAGCGCACAGAACACATAACCGTTGCCGCTCACTGCCACAATATCCCGCATAAGACTGATGGGTTCGGGTATCTCTCCTCCGTCTTGTTTGCGTCCCCAAGCTACCACCCCACCACTGGCCTGACGTGCAGCAAAAGCATAACCACAGGCACTCAGCGATATGGCGTCAGAAATGGCCGGTAACGAATCCCCTAAACTTCCACCCCGACCAGGACTGCCCCATGCCACCAGGGCTCCACGCTCAGTCCGTGCTGCAAAGGCAGCGTAGTTTGCTTCCTGGCCGGAAATAAAATTCCCGTTCCCGCACAGGTTCTGCGGATTGATCGTCACCTGATCATCACTGATCCGCACATGCAGCAGCCGATCCGGCCGAGCATCACGGAACGTCGTACCCCTGACCTCGCCCTCCTCGCCGTTATAACGCCACCAGGCCCTGACCGGCTGCCGGGTGGTTGCATCCAGTGCGGTCAACCACGCAGTCCCGCCGCCATAAATCTGGTAATTACCCCGCGAGCGCGCGCCCATCACCAGCAAGCGTCCCGTCCCCAGCGAAACATGCACGTCATAAACCGCCACCCGCGAATACTGGCGACCACCGGTCTGACGCACCACGGTGCAGTCCAGCGAGATCTCCCGCCCGACGTTGGCCAACACCACCGACCTCGGAACGGTCACCAGCTTGTCGCGCCCCGCTTCTCCGCTCTCCACGCGAAACGGCAGGATGGCCGTGCCGCCTCCGGCAACGCCGATCCAGCGGATCTCGCCACTGTCGCCCACCCTCAAGCCATACGCCGCAGCCAGACGCACGGTTGCACCTACCGCTGGCACCGCGCTCGCATCAATCTGGTCGCCGCGCGCGCCGTCAATTGAGGGCGGATCAAAATCCAGCAAAGCATTGCCAACGCGTAACGTCAGAGGGAGCGAGTAGCCCAGGGTTTTGTTGTTACGGACAATAAAGTAATCAATGACGATCCGGCGATTGAGGTTGTTGGTCACAAACTGTTTAGGCACCGTGAACGGCACTTCCTTACCCGCCGTTTGCGAGGTAAGACGCAGTGAGCCACTGGTGCTGCCGTTACCGACCGAACCGCGCCACCGATAATGCACTTCGTCGTCGACCTGGGTTTCGAGGTGCGTTGCAATCAATTTACAACCCAAGGGTGGTACCGCATCCGGATCTATCAATGAAGTATCGGGTACTGCTTCTTGCACCCGCGGTGACGAGAACAAAGGCAGCGCCTCGCCGACTTGCATGACAAACGGATACGATTCGCGGACGTTGAAAATCGACTCATCGTCGTTGGCAACGGTGTAAAACACCGACACCTGCAAGCCGTCGAAACGCTGGATCTCGGTGCTTATGACATTGCGCAATACCGGCTCGCCATCCGGCACGTCGCCCACCGGCATGGCCTCTTCGTAATGAACGGTACCGCCGCCGGGACGTGTGGCTTCCCAGATCAGTTTCAGCAGATCGCTGGATCGACGTCCGGGATACCACGGACACTCCACCGTCGCCCAACGCAGATCAGGATCAAGATAACCCTCGGGAGCCTCGACAACGGCAGGCGCGGGCAGACGCTCGATGACCCCGGAGACACTGACACTGGCATTCTTCGATGGCCGATCCAGTGATCCCTCGCGTTTCAACAGATAAGAGACACTGGCACGCCCCATGGCGATCGCCCGCACGATCGCATTGGGCACACTGAACGGGACCGCGACCCCCACCCGAACCACCGGCAATTCGGCTGGTTCATAAATCACCGGAGTGCCTTCTGCCGGTATGCCGAACCACTTCAGGGCAATTTTGTCATTGACTTTGAAGGCACTTCCCGGCGTGTTGACAATGACCTCAACGTCCTTTTCGCCCAACTCTTCGAGATCAATGATATCGGTATCAGGATCGGTGGAAATCACAATGGCAGGATCGAGCCGGTTCTGTTTCAGATCGACCAGAATGTAGGTGGTTACCGCCCAAGGTGAACGCTCATCCGGATAATTGCCGCATTCGTCGATAACCTGATAGGTAACCGCAATCCTGGCGCCGTCCCCGGCGTCCTCCAGCGTCTTCGCATCGACCATGACCACCAGCGGGTTGTTCAGCGGGTCGTCAATGTGACGCTGTTCGACCTTCGTGACGAGTTCCTCGGACCCCCATGTCAAGCGGATGAGGTCGTTCTTGCGCATGAACTCGTAGGGAAGAATGGTGATCGGGATGCCCAGCGCAGCCTCATCCGGGCCGACGCCATCATCAATGATTGCCTGGGGAATGGAATATCGCAGACCTTGATGGCCCGGTTCGCCGATATCACTATCGAAGCCACCGGGCCGATCGAGTTTCACCAATACGCTCAGCAATGGTAGCGAGTCCTCACCCTCACCCCCTCCGGGTCTTGTCACACGATAGAACACCGGATGCGTATCACCGCGCACGATGAAGGATTCGCTGATACTGCCTGTCACCCGGCGATTCAGATCATCCTTGTCAATTGACTTGCTCCACACCGCACTCAGCGAGTTGCCCCAAAAAATCTCGAGATAGTCGGCGACCGCCATGGATAACCATGGATCAATAGAAAATCTCAACCCACCCTCTACGGCTCGCACCGGAACACCATAGTCGTAATCTTCAATAGACGATGTCGCATTGGGCAGGAACAGAGGGAAAAGGGCCATTGGACCTTCAGTATCGTTCCTTTCGTATTCAGCCGTCATGAGCGTTCTCCGCAATGGAATATTGGCTGCTCGACACTGCTTGAACCCTTCAGGCATCAGCAACTGTCAGATCTGACAGTTGCGACAAACGGGTAAGCCGGTTCGAACGATGAATGGGCCAGACGCGGCGAGACACGCGCACTGGAATTGCTTGATCGCCACAACAAGCCCTCACTCTCCAATAATCTGTAAACTCCCCCCTCTTCAGCCGCCCATCATTTCCTCGCGGCCATCACCTCTTTTAATTGATGCGGAGTCCACCTTGCGTCTGTTCCACACCTCCGACTGGCACCTTGGGCAAAACCTGCACGGCCAGGAGCGCGATTTCGAGCATGCGTGCTTTCTCGAATGGCTGCTGCGCCAACTGCAACTGGCGCAGCCGGATGTGCTGCTGATTGCCGGGGACATCTTTGACACGGTCAATCCGCCGGTCAAAGCCCAGGAACGCCTCTACGACTTCATCGTCAGCGCCCACGAGCAGCAGCCGTTGCTGACCATCGTGATGATTGCCGGCAACCATGATTCCGGCTCGCGCATCGAACTGCCTGCGCCGTTGATGCGCCGTTTGCGCACCCATGCGCTGGGTCGCGTGTTGTGGCTGGATGACGGCCAGCTCGATGCCGAACGCTTGCTGCTGCCGTTGCCGAACGCTGAAGGCGAGATCGCCGCGTGGTGCCTGGCGCTGCCGTTCCTGCGTCCGGCGGAAGTGACCGGTGCGCATCTGGGCGACGACTATCTGCGTGGCATTGGTCAGGTACATGAATGGCTGATCGACGCGGCGAATGCTAAGCGCAAACCCGGCCAGGCACTGGTCGCCATCAGCCACGCGCACATGGCTGGCGGTTCGGTGTCGGAAGACTCCGAGCGCAGCCTGATCATCGGAAATGCCGAAGCGCTGCCCGCCAGCCTGTTCGGGCCGAGCATCAGTTACGTCGCCCTCGGTCATTTGCACAAGCCGCAGAAGGTCAACGGTGAAGAACGCATTCGCTACAGCGGCTCGCCGATCCCGCTGTCGTTTTCGGAGATCGGCTATCAGCACCAGATTCTCGACGTCACCCTCGACGGCGAAACCCTGGTCAGCGTCGAACCGAAACTGATTCCAAGGTCGGTCAACCTGCAACGCATCGGCCCGGCACCGCTGGCGGAGATCCTGCTGCAATTGGCCGACCTGCCGAATATCGATCTGCTCGCCGAAACCCAGCGCCAGCCGTGGCTGGAAGTGCGCGTGACCCTCGACGAGCCGCAGCCGGATCTGCGCCATCAGGTGGAAACCGTCCTGCAAGGCAAAGCCGTGCGCCTGGTGCGGATCGCCGCCGAATACGCCGGCAACCGTGGCGCCGATAGCAGCGACGACGGCAGCACGCTGGTCGAACTGGATCAGCTCACACCGCAAGAACTGTTCAGTCGCGCCTGGCTCGACAACTACGGCAACGAGGTCGATGAGCAGACGCTCAAGGACTTCGCCGAACTGCTGCAGGACGTACAGATGGAGGGCGAGCAGCCATGAAGATTCTCGCCATTCGCTTGAAGAACCTCGCCTCGCTGGCCGGGCCGTTCGAAATCGACTTCACCGCTGAACCGCTGGCCAGTGCCGGTCTGTTCGCGATCACCGGGCCGACCGGCGCCGGTAAAAGTACCTTGCTCGACGCGTTGTGCCTGGCGTTGTTCGGCGCCGTGCCGCGCCTGAACAACACCGGCCGCGACGCCAAGGTGCCGGACGCCGACGGTGAAATTGCCACCGGTGACCCGCGCACTTTGCTGCGCCGTGGTACCGGTGAAGGTTATGCGGAAGTGGATTTCGTCGGCGTCGATGGTCGCCGTTATCGCGCGCGCTGGGAAGCCAACCGTGCCCGGGAAAAGGCTGGCGGCAAGTTGCAGATCAGCCGTCAGAGCCTGCGTGACATCGATCAGGATCAACTGCTCGCCAGTCAGAAAGGCGAATACAAAACCCAACTCGAAGCCGCGCTCGGTCTGAACTTCGAACAGTTCACCCGCGCCGTGCTGCTGGCCCAGAGCGAGTTCAGCGCGTTCCTCAAGGCCGACGACAACGACCGCAGCGAACTGCTGGAAAAGCTCACCGACACCGCGCTCTATACCCGTCTCGGTCGCCGCGCGTTCGACAAGACTAAAGAAGCCCGCGAAGCGCACAAGCTGCTGCAGGATCAGGCCACCGGCGTCACCCCACTGACGCCCGAGGCGCGGGCCGAACTCGATGAGCGTTTCAGCGCTGCCCAGCAACAGTTGAAAGTGCAGCAGGCGCAGCTCAAGCAACTGGAACAACAGCACAGCTGGCTCAAGGATCTGAGCCAGCTGCAGGACGCGCAGCAAGCGGCTGCCGAACAACTGCACAGTGCGCAACAACAGTGGGAAGGCCTGGCCGGCGAGCGCCTGAAGCTGACGCGCCTGGAGCAACTCGCCCCGCAACGCCACCAGTTCGCGCGCAAGACTGAACTCGATGTGCAGCTGACCCCGTTGGCGGCGCAGATTGCTGCGCACACTCAGCAGCACGACGAACTCGGTGAGCGCCAAACGCAACTGGAACAGGCACTCGAGTCGGCAAAAGTCGCCCTCAGCGAAGCGCAGCAGCGCCACAGCGAAAGCGCCCCGCTGCTGCGTCAGGCCTTCGACGAGCAAAGCACCCTCGCCCGCCTCGCCAAGGACACCGCCCTCAGCGCCGAGGCCCGGCAAGCCGCCGAGCAGGCCTGCAGTGAGGGTCAGAGCGCGATTCAGACCTTGCAGGATAAACAGGTGCAAGTCGCCGAACGCTTGCAGAAAATCGCCGCCGGACTGGAGCAAAGTGCCGATCTGGCGCCGCTCAGCGATGCATGGAATGCTTATCGTGATCGCCTGCAACAGCTGATGCTGATCGGCAATCGCCTGAACAAGGGCCAGGCCGAACTGGCGACCCTCGAACAGAATGCCGCGCACAGCGCCGACGCGCTTGCCACGCAAAAGCAGCAACTGGAAGTGCTGTTCAAAGAGGCCGGCGCCGAGCCGGATGCGGTCGCCGAGCAGATCGGCATCCTTGGCAATCTGCTGCAGGACAACCGCAAACAACTGCGCGCCATCGAAGACCTGACGCGGCTCTGGGCCAGTCAGCAGGAGCTGGAAAAACGCGGCGCCGAGCTGCAGCAGCGTCTGCTCGACGCGCAGCAAGAGCGCGAACGGCTGACCCAGGACGGGGTGAAAAGCAAAGCCGAACTGACCGTCGCCGAGCAAACCCTCAACGTCACCCGTGAACTGCTCGAACGTCAGCGTCTGGCCCGCAGCGCCAGTGTCGAAGAGTTGCGCGCACAGTTGCAGGACGATCAACCGTGCCCGGTCTGCGGCAGCAACGAGCACCCGTATCATCAGCCCGAAGCGCTGTTGCACAGCCTCGGCCGTCACGATGAATCCGAGCAGGCCAGAGCGCAGCTAGCAGTGGATCAGCTCAAGGAAAAGCTCACCGAGCTGCGCGCCGATGTCGGTGGCGTGATCGCCCGGCAGAAGGAGCTGCTGCAACAGCAGGAGCAATTGAACGCCCAGTTGCAGGCACTGGCGCCGAGTCTGGAGGCGCATCCGCTGGCGCCTCAGTTGCTCAATCAGGATGCCGACAAACGCGATGCCTGGCTGACCCGGCACAACGATCAACTGAACCAGAGCATCACCCAGGACGAACAACGCCAGAGCGCCCTGCTCACCCTGCAACAGGACGCGGCGCGTCTGACCCAGCAACTGCGCAACGCCGAAACCGCGCATCAGCAGGCCGCGCAGCACCTGAGCAATCAACAACGCGAGTTGAGCAGCGACCGTCAGCGCCTCGACGAGGAACTCGCTGCGTTCGCCAGCCTGTTGCCGGCCGATACGCTTGCAGCCTTGCGCGTTGAACCGGCGGCGACCTTCATGCAACTGGATCGACAGATTGCCGAGCGTCTGGCGCAGGTCGAGCAGCAGAAGGAAGAATTGGCAGAGCAGCAGCAACGCCAGCAGACGCTGGAGAAGGAACAGGATCGCCAGCTCAGCCGCGTACAGCAGCTGCAAAGCGCCGAGCAGCAATTCGGCGCCCTGGCCACGCAGCAACAGGCCAGTCAGGAAAAACTCGCACAACTGCTGGGCGAACACAGCAGCGCCGAGCACTGGCAGCAGCAACTGGAACAGGCCGTGGAACAGGCGCGCAACGCCGAAACCGGCACGGCTGCGGAACTGCAGAATGTGCACACGCAACGGGTGCAGATCAGTGCCGAACTCAAGGCGCAGCAGGAACGCTTGCAGGCACTGCAAAGCGAAGACGACGAACTGACGCAGAAGATTGCCGACTGGCGCGCTCGCCATCCTGAACTGGATGACGGTGGCCTCGAAGACCTGCTGCGGGTCGATGACACGCAGCTCAGCGAACTGCGCCAACGCCTGCAGCACAACGAAAAAGCCATCGAACAGGCCAAGGTGCTGCTGCAGGAGCGGGATCAGCGCTTGGCCGATCACCAGGCGCAACACAACGGCAATCTCGATGCCGAGCAACTCGCCAGCGCCCTCGCCGAGCTGCAGAACCAGTTCAACCTCAGCGAGCAACAATGCGCCGAACTGCGCGCCGAACAGGCCGAAGATCAGCGCCGGCAAAACGCCAATCAGGCACTCGCGCAGCAGATCGCCGACGCCTATGCCGAGTACCAGCGCTGGGCGCGCCTGAATGCCTTGATCGGTTCGGCCACCGGCGACACCTTCCGCAAGATCGCCCAGGCCTACAACCTCGACCTGCTGGTGCATCACGCCAACGTGCAGTTGCGCCAACTGGTCAAACGCTATCGCCTGAAACGCGGTGGCAGCATGCTCGGCCTGCTGGTGATGGATACCGAGATGGGCGACGAATTGCGCTCGGTGCATTCGCTGTCCGGCGGCGAGACCTTCCTGGTGTCGCTGGCTCTGGCGCTGGGGCTGGCATCGATGGCCTCGAGCACGCTGAAAATCGAATCGCTGTTCATCGACGAAGGCTTCGGCAGCCTCGACCCGGAATCGCTGCAATTGGCGATGGACGCCCTCGACGGTTTGCAGGCGCAGGGACGCAAGGTCGCAGTGATTTCCCACGTGCAGGAAATGCACGAACGGATTCCGGTGCAGATTCAGGTGCAACGCCTCGGCAACGGGTTGAGCACCCTGGAGGTGAAATGAACACGTTGTATTCATTCCGCCGCTGCCCGTACGCGATGCGTGCGCGGATGGCCCTGCGTTATTCGGGCGTGGCGGTGGAGATCGTCGAAGTCAGCCTCAAGGCCAAACCGGCCGAGATGCTGGCGATCTCGCCCAAAGGCACGGTGCCGGTGCTGGATGCGGCGGGCCGGGTGATCGATGAGAGCCTGGAGATCATGCGCTGGGCGCTGGCGCAGAACGATCCGGACAATTGGCTGCTCGGCGGTGATTCACGAATTGCCGAATTGATCGAAGCCAATGATCAGGTGTTCAAAGTGCATTTGAACCGCTACAAGTACGCCGAGCGCTATCCCGAGCAGCCGATGGAGGTTTATCGGGCTGAGGGCGCGGTATTTTTGCAGCAGTTGGATGAGTTGCTGAGGGATCGCGATTACTTGCTGAGCGAGCATCCCAGCCTGGCGGATATCGCCCTGTTGCCGTTCGTGCGGCAGTTTGCGCATGTGGATCGCGAATGGTTTGCGCAGACGCCCTATGTTCGCTTGCAGGCGTGGCTACAGCGCTTCCTCGAATCCGACCTCTTCACCTCGATCATGAAGAAATAACCCCCTCTTCCTGCTTGCCGAACATCTGTGGCGAGGGAGCTTGCTCCCGCTGGGTTGCGAAGCAGCCCCAAATGCGGCGATACCCAATTTCTGATGATCCGTGTTGAATGGTTTTGCGACTGCTGCGCAGCCGAGCGGGAGCAAGCTCCCTCGCCACAGGTTATGCAAGGGCGTCACACATGCCCAACGCCGAGCAATCCACTTCAAACGGCCCAAGAAAATCGACCTCGGCCTTGATCGGCGGATTGCCGGCCAGCAACCCTTGGGAGCCGGCCCGTTCGATGTTGTGCGCAATGCTGTGATTGGCCTCGATGGCACGCGCCAGCGCACCGACCGAACCTTGGCCGAAGCCGAGTAACGCCGCGCCATTGGTCATCAGGGCAAGACCGGCGATGACCCAGAGTCTGTAGCCTTTCATGCGCCGCCCACTCCTGCGAGTTCAGCACGATCAACCAACACGTCTGCGCGGTGTTCGAACTGGATGCCGGGGTGTGCGACTTCGATCGGCGCTACGAAGTTGTGTTGCGTCTGCGACGCGATGCTGACAAACAACACCAGGGCCAGGTAAAGACCGATGGCCAGGTAGGCGCCGCGCTTGGCTGAGGTAATGATTGAACTGGCCATGATGTGCTCCGTGGGCATGTTTCAGTGCCGTCAGGATCAATCAAAAAAGCCGTGGTAACCACTCAGGGTTTGCCATAGTAAATATCAGCTTGGTTGATTATTTAGCCGGTCTATTTGCGCGGTTCAAGAAACCTATCAGGCTGCAAAAACACACGCACACGTGTAGGAGCTGCCGAAGGCTGCGATCTGTTGATTTTGCTTTTTAAAAACAAGATCAAAAGATCGCAGCCTTCGGCAGCTCCTGCAGGGAGTGGTGCCAAATCAGACTTTCAGTGATGGGCTTTGTGATCCAGCGCGGCGTAGAAGTTGGCGCTCTGTTGCAGGTATTTCTGGGTGTAGCTCTGGGTGTGGGATTTTTTGCTGCTGATTTCAGTGCTGGCACTGGCTGGCAATGCAACGGTAGCGGAGATGGCGGAAGCGGCGATGATCGAGAAGATATTGAAGTTCATGGCGGTAACCCTCGTATTCGGTTGGTTTGCTTTGCCCGGTTGGGCCGTGGAGCAAACTTAACGCTCGAGGGTTGATCGCTTGAAATGCTTTGTAGCATTACCGGATATCAGCGCGATTAATACAACGAGACAGGCCCCGCAAACCGGGGCCTGTGGCTTATTGTCGCACTAGAAACTTCAGGTCGCTCGGGGCGTCCATCGGCAGTTTTTGCACGGTTTTGCCGAGCAGACCGGTCTTGGCATCGCGTTCGACGACGACAATTTCGTTGCTCTTCTGGTTGGCGATCAGCAGGAACTTGCCACTCGGATCGAGGCTGAACTCACGCGGGTGATCGCCTTCCACCGAACGCTTTTGCAGCTCTTTGAGCTGCCCGTTCGCCGGATCGATGCTGAACACCACCAACTGATTGGCGGTGCCGCGATTGCTGACATAGAGGAACTTGCCGTCGGCAGACGCGTGCAGCGCTGCACCCGCCTTGTCCGAAGTCGGCTGACCGGCGGCCAGATCGACCAGTTGCGTCTGGGTCAGCACGCCGTCGTTGTAGTCGAACACCGCGACCTGCGCGCTCATTTCCATGGTCAGCCAGGCATGCTTGCCGTCCGCGCTGAACAGCAGATGGCGCGGGCCGCTACCGGCGGGCAGGCTCACCGACGCGGTTTTCGCCGGTGTCAGTGGCAGATCCGGGTTGGCTTTCGGGTCGAATCGATAGATGAACACCTTGTCCGCCCCCAGATCATTGGAGAACACATAGCGACCATCCGGCGAGGACACCGTCGAGTGCACGTGGTTGGACGCCTGACGCTCGGGATTGACCCGGCTCGCCGGGTGCGCGCTCATCTGCACCACCGGTTTCAGTTTGCCATCGGCACCGACCGGCAATACCGCCAGCGTGCCACCCGGATCTTCCATCACCGAATAGTTGCTGACGAACAGATGGCTGGCATCGCCACTGAGGCTCGAATGGGTCGGCTCGTTGCCCAGGCTCTGCACTTGATTGACCAAGGTCAGGGCGTGGGTCTTGGGATCGATCGAATAGCTGCTGACGCGGCCGACCGGGTCTTTCTGGCCGGGGCCGTTTTCGTTGACCACGAACAGCTGCTTCTGGTCCTTGGACAAGGTCAGCCACGACGGGTTTTCGCTTTTGACCACTTGCAGTGGCTGGGCGGCAATCTGCCCGGTGGCGCTATCGAAATTCATTCGATAGATGCCCTGGCTGGTGCCGGCGGTGTAGGAGCCAACCAGCAATTGATAGGTCTCGGCGCTGGCACTGGACAGGCCCATCGCACCGACACTGCCGGCCATCAGCAGCGGCCAGAATTTACGCATGTTCATTGATCATCTTCCTCGTCGTCGCTGCTGCTGACTACATCACCGAGGCAGACCAGACGGTGCTCGCCGGTGGTTTTGGTGTCGCTGGCGTAGCCAATGATCAGCCAGCTCTGCAGGTCTTCGTCAAACGTCGCCGCGGTAACCTGCGCCGGGGTGAACTCCCAGTGCTTGGCCGTGCGACCATCGATACATTCGATGTGCAAGTTGTCGTCTTCGTCGAGGGCGAATTCGAAGGCGTGCAAGCCGTCGATTTCGACCATGCCGCAGTGTTCGAGGGCGTTGAGAAGGGTTTGGGCAGTCATGGCAATCAAGTCTTTCAGGGGGGGGAAACCGGCAATGATAGCTCATTGTTGACGCAGAACCCTGTGGGAGCTGGCTTGCCAGCGATAGCAATTTGTCAGACACATCAATGTTGAATGTGCCGTCCTCATCGCTGGCAAGCCAGCTCCCACAGGGATATCGGCTGTCAGTTACAACGCGTCGCGTGACGGCTTGCCATCCACCAGCCGCTGGATGCGCAACGGGTTGGCGTTTTTCAGTGGTTCGGGCAGCAAACTGTCGGGATAGTTCTGGAAACACACCGGGCGCAGGAAGCGATCAATCGCCAGCGTCCCCACCGAGGTGCCGCGTGCATCGGATGTCGCCGGATACGGCCCGCCATGCACCATCGCATCACACACCTCGACCCCGGTCGGATAACCGTTGAGCAGGATCCGCCCGACTTTCTGTTCAAGCAGCGGCGTCAGTTCCGGGAAGCGTTCGAAGTCGGCCAGTTCGCCGATCATCGTCGCCGTCAGCTGGCCGTGCAGCCCATGCAACGCCGCGCTCAGCTCGGCCTTGTCGGCCACTTCGACGATGACTGTGGTCGGGCCGAACACTTCTTCCTGCAGCACTTCATCACCGTTGATCAACAGGCTGACATCGGCCTTGAACAATTGCGGCTGCGCCTGATTACCCTGCTGCGGCTGGCCCGCCAAGTGCTCGATCCCGGAATGCGTCAAGAGTTTCTGCAGGCCTTTGCCATAGCTGCCGAGGGTGCCGGCGTTGAGCATGGTCTGCGCCGGTTGGTCGCCGATCAGCCCGGCGAGTTGCCGGACAAACGCGCTGAACTGCGGCGAACGAATCCCGATAACCAGGCCGGGATTGGTGCAGAACTGACCGCAGCCCTGCACCACCGAAGCGGTCAGGTCGCGGGCAATGCTTTCCGGGCGCTCAGCCAGGGCTTGAGGCAGAACGATCACCGGGTTGATGCTCGACATCTCGGCGAACACCGGGATCGGTTGCGGCCGCGCCGCAGCCATGTCGCACAGTGCGCGCCCGCCCTTCAACGAACCGGTAAAGCCCACTGCCTGAATCGCCGGATGCTTGACCAGCCATTCACCGACGCCACCGCCGTAAATCATGTTGAACACCCCGGCCGGCATCGCGGTTTTTTCCGCCGCGCGAATCAGTGCATCAGCGACCCGTTCAGCAGTTGCCATGTGGCCGCTGTGGGCCTTGAACACCACCGGGCAACCGGCGGCCAGCGCCGCAGCGGTATCGCCACCGGCCGTGGAAAACGCCAATGGAAAGTTGCTCGCTCCGAACACCGCCACCGGACCCAGGCCTATGCGGTACTGGCGCAGATCCGGGCGCGGCAGCGGCTGGCGCTCAGGCAACGGCAGATCGATTCGCGCGCCGTAGAAATCACCGCGCCGCAGGACTTTGGCGAACAGGCGCATCTGGCCGCTGGTGCGCCCACGCTCACCCTGAATCCGCCCCGCCGGCAGCGCGGTCTCGCGGCAGACCAGCGCGACGAAATCATCACCCAACGCATCCAGCTCATCGGCAATCGCCTCGAGAAACTGTGCACGGCGTTCGGCGCTGAGGCTGCGATACACCGGGTACGCTGCGGCGGCGGCTTTGGCGGTGGCATCGACTTCGGCTTCAGTCGCCTGAATGAAATCGTACGGCAGCTGTTCGCCGGTGGTCGCGTCGACGCTTTGCAGTTTGACATTGCCTGCTGCGCTGCGCTGTCCGCCGATGTAGTTGTGGCCGAGAATCTGAGTCATGGGAGCTCCTTAAAGGGTGCCGATGCTGTCCGGTTGAAAAGCCGCTGCTGCCGGGGCGATGCCGTTGACCAGCGGTGCGCCGAATTCGGCCTGGCTGATTTCAAACTGGTCGCCCGGTTGGGTGCGGATGCCATCGGCGAACGACAGGGTCGCGGTGCCGAAAAAGTGGATGTGCACATCGCCAGGACGCAGAAACTGGCGGTATTTGAAATGGTGGTATTCGAGGTTGGCGAGGCTGTGGCACATGTTGGCTTCGCCGCTGAGGAATTCGTTCTGCCACAGCACTTCGCCGTTGCGCAGGATGCGGCTGGTGCCGGCCAGATGTTGCGGCAGTTCGCCGGTGCGCAGTTCCGGGCCGTAGCTGCAACTGCGCAGTTTCGAGTGGGCCAGGTACAGGTAATTCTTGCGTTCCATGACGTGATCGGAGAACTCGTTGCCCACCGCGAAACCGAGGCGATACGGTTTGCCGTCGTGGCCTATGACGTAGAGCCCGGCCATCTCCGGTTCCTCGCCGGCATCCTCGGCGAACGGCGGCAGCGGGAACGCCTCGCCCGGACGCACGACGATGCTGCCGTCGCCCTTGTAAAACCATTCCGGCTGCACACCCGCCTGCCCTGCCGCCGGTTTGCCGCCCTCGACGCCCCATTTGAAGATACGCATGGTGTCGGTCATTTGCGCTTCGTCGCCGGCCTGCTGGTGCATCTTGTCCCGGGCCGAGGCGCTGCCCAGGTGCGTCAGGCCGGTACCGCTGACCAGCAGGTGCGCCGGGTCGGGGTGGTCCAGCGGCGGCAGGATGCGCCGGTCTTTGAGCAGCTGCGCATAGTCATGACTGATGCCGAGGCCGTGGGTTTGTACTTGCTGCTCCAGAGTGCTGCCGGCTTCGATGGCGGCCAGCGCGAGATCGCGTACGCTGCGGGCGTCCTGCACTTCGCGGATCAGCCCGTAGTCGACCACGCCGACGCGGCGCTCGCCGTTGCTTAATTCGAATTGAACCAGATGCATGTTTTTCTCCTATTCCCTCAAAAACACCGCTGATTCCTGTGGGAGCGAGCTTGCTCGCGAAGGCGGTGCAACAGTCACGACAAATGTTGAATGTGCCGACCTCTTCGCGAGCAAGCTCGCTCCCACAGGGTCGGTGTCGGCCAGTCAGGTTCTTGTGGCGCCCCGTGCACTCGCGGCGAACTGCTCGACCGGTAGCACGTGCTTGCGCTCCAGCACGCGGTAAACGATGCCCGTCAGAATCAAACCGAACACCATCACCCCACTGAGGAAATACAGCCCCGAAGCCAGATTCCCGGTGTACTCCTTCAGCGCGCCAATCACGAACGGCCCGATATACCCGCCGAGGTTGCCCACCGAGTTGATCAGCGCAATCCCAGCCGCCGCACTCGCACCGGCAAAGAACCGCCCGGGCAAAGTCCAGAACACTGCCGTGCAGGAAAACAGCGCGAACGCCACCAGGCACAGCGCCGCCAGCTGCGCCACCGGCAGGGTCAGCCACGCGCTGAAGAACAGGCCCAGCGCGCCCAATACATAGAGCACCGCCAAGTGGCCGTAGCGATCATTCATGCGGTCGGAACTGCGCGGCACGATCAGCAGGCCGACGATGCCAAAGATGTATGGCACCGCCGAGACGAAACCGGTCACCAGATCGCTGCCGCCGAACTGTTTGATCAGCGTCGGCAGCCACAGGCCGAGGCCATAAATGCTCAGGGTCACCGGCAGGTAGAACAGCGCCAGCAGCAACACGCGTTTGTCCTTGAGTGCATGCAGCGGGTTGCCGTGACGGGTCTGGCCGTATTCCTGCAAATCCTTTTTCAGTTCGCCGGTCAGCCAGTCTTTCTCGCCCTGGTCCATCCACTTCACGTTTTGCGGGCCGTCGGGCAGCCAGCGCAATACCGGCCAGGTCAGCAGGATCGCCGGGGTGCCGATGACGATGAACAACCACTGCCAGCCATGCAGCCCGAGGATACCGTCCATGCCCAACAAACCGCCGGACACCGGGCCGGTGATCATCATCGCAATCGGTTGGGAGAGGATGAACAGGCCGAGGATCTTGCCGCGATGGCGCACCGGGAACCATTGGGTGATGTAGTACAGAACGCCGGGGAAGAACCCCGCCTCCGCCGCGCCGAGCAGAAAGCGCATCACGTAGAAACTGTGCGGGCCCTGGACGAACGCCATGCCGATGGTGATTGCGCCCCAGGTGATCATGATTCGCGCGAACCAGCGCCGCGCACCGAAGCGCTCAAGCATCAGGTTGCTGGGGATTTCGAGAAGAAAGTAGCCGATGAAAAACAGCCCGGCACCGAGACCGTAGGCCGCATCACCGATGCCGATGTCGGCGCCCATGTGCAGCTTGGCGAAGCCGACGGCGGAGCGATCCACATAGGCGATCAGGTAAAGCAGGATCAGGAAGGGAATCAGTTTCAGCGTGATGCGGCGAACAAGCCGCAGTTCCTGGCTCATGGGATCGGTCTCCGATTGTTGTTGTTATAGAACCTCGGGGGACGCCTCTCGCGGAAAACCGCCAGGGCCAATCCCTTCGTCGAAAACGACTATATAGTAATACTAATTACCCAACAACACTTCCAAAGCGGCGATTTTGCGCTTATGTTTAGCCGTGACTCGCAAACAATAGTCTTACAATAAGAGAATCGATCATGTCTGAGAAGAAACCCAACCTGCGCTCGGCCCAATGGTTTGGCACTGCCGACAAGAACGGCTTCATGTACCGCAGCTGGATGAAGAATCAGGGCATCGCCGACCACCAGTTTCATGGCAAGCCAATCATCGGCATCTGCAACACCTGGTCGGAACTGACCCCGTGCAACGCGCATTTCCGCCAGATCGCGGAGCACGTCAAACGCGGGGTGATCGAGGCCGGTGGCTTTCCGGTGGAGTTCCCGGTGTTCTCCAACGGCGAGTCGAACCTGCGCCCCACCGCCATGCTCACCCGCAACCTGGCGAGCATGGACGTTGAAGAGGCGATTCGCGGCAACCCGATTGACGGCGTGGTGCTGCTGACCGGTTGCGACAAGACCACCCCGGCGCTGCTGATGGGCGCGGCCAGTTGCGACGTGCCGGCGATCGTCGTCACCGGCGGGCCGATGCTCAACGGCAAGCACAAGGGCAAGGACATCGGCTCCGGCACGGTGGTCTGGCAGCTCAGCGAGCAGGTCAAGGCCGGCACCATCACCCTCGACGATTTCCTCGCGGCCGAAGGCGGCATGTCACGCTCGGCGGGCACCTGCAACACCATGGGCACCGCGTCGACCATGGCTTGCATGGCCGAAGCGCTGGGCACGTCGTTGCCGCACAACGCGGCGATTCCGGCAGTCGATGCGCGGCGTTACGTGTTGGCGCACATGTCCGGCATGCGCGCGGTGGAGATGGTGCGCGAGGACTTGCGTCTGTCGAAGATCCTGACCAAGGAAGCCTTTGAAAACGCCATTCGGGTCAACGCGGCTATTGGCGGATCGACCAACGCGGTGATCCACTTGAAAGCCATCGCCGGGCGCATCGGCGTCGAGCTGGATCTGGACGACTGGACCCGCATCGGGCGTGGCATGCCGACCATCGTCGACCTGCAACCGTCCGGGCGTTTTCTGATGGAAGAGTTTTACTACGCCGGTGGCTTGCCGGCAGTACTGCGGCGTCTCGGTGAGGCCAATCTGATCCCCAATCCGAATGCGCTGACCGTGAATGGCAAGACGCTGAGCGAGAACGTGAAAGACGCGCCGATCTATGGCGAGGACGAAGTGATCCGCACCCTCGACAATCCGATTCGCGCTGACGGTGGCATCTGCGTGCTGCGCGGTAACCTGGCGCCGCTCGGTGCGGTGCTCAAGCCGTCAGCCGCCACGCCGGAGCTGATGCAGCATCGCGGTCGCGCGGTGGTGTTCGAGAACTTCGACATGTACAAGGCGCGGATCAACGATCCGGATCTGGATGTCGATAAAGACTCGATTCTGGTGATGAAAAACTGCGGGCCGAAGGGTTATCCGGGCATGGCCGAAGTCGGCAACATGGGCTTGCCGGCCAAGCTGCTGGCGCAGGGCGTGACCGACATGGTGCGCATCTCCGATGCGCGGATGAGCGGCACCGCGTATGGCACGGTAGTTTTGCACGTTGCCCCGGAAGCGGCGGCCGGCGGGCCTTTGGCGGCGGTGCAGGAAGGCGACTGGATCGAACTCGATTGCGCCAGCGGGCGTTTGCATCTGGACATTCCGGATGCCGAACTCGCGGCGCGCATGGCCGATCTGCAGCCACCGCAGCAATTGTTGTTGGGTGGCTATCGTCAGCTGTACATCGATCATGTGCTGCAGGCGGATCAGGGCTGTGACTTTGACTTCCTGGTGGGTTGCCGAGGGGCCGAAGTGCCGCGCCATTCTCATTAACAGCAAAATCTTTCAGGCCTGAATCCAACCACTGTGGCGAGGGAGCTTGCTCCCGCTCGGCTGCGTAGCAGTCGCAAATCAGCATTAGCGGTATCACAGGAGAACCGCATATACCGGTTTTGGGGCCGCTGCGCAGCCCAGCGGGAGCAAGCTCCCTCGCCACAGGGTGTTCGCAGATTTCAGGCCTGATGATTGCGCCGCACGCCTGCTATGATGCGCGGCATCTCCATCGCTCAGGATCGCGCCGTTCCCCATGGATTACCGCAAACCTTCCGACCGCAAAAGCATGCACTCGCGCATTGTCCAGGAACTGGGCATGCAGATCGTCTCCGGACGCTTTTTGCCCGACGACAAACTGCCCGCCGAAGCGCTGTTGTGCGAGGAATACGCGGTGAGCCGGCCGGTGTTGCGCGAAGCCACGCGGGTGCTGGTGGCCAAGGGGCTGGTGTATTCAAAACCGCGGGTCGGCACGGTGGTCAAGGCCCGTCGCGAATGGCACATGCTCGACCCGGACGTGCTGCACTGGCTGATGCAAAGCAGCCCGCAGAATGAATTTTTCAATGTGTTGACCAGTGTGCGCAGCATCATCGAACCGGCCGCTGCCGCCCTCGCCGCCCAGCACGCGACCGAGGCCGACATCGCCGCCATCGGCGAAGCCTATCAACGCATGGAAGCTGCGCCGACTCCGGAGGCCTTGCTGCAACCGGATCTGGACTTCCACAGCCGCATCGCCGACGCGACTCACAACGATCTGCTGGCGAACCTGTGCAACATGCTCTCGGTGGCGATTGCCGAGGCGTTGAAGCATTCCAACCAGCGGCCGAATCTGCATGAACTGGCGCTGCCACGGCACAAGGCGATTCTTACCGCGATCGAGAACCGTGATGCGCTGGGTGCAAGGCATGCGACGCTGGTGCAGCTGGATGATGCGCGTAGTGCGTTGAGTGCTGTGCTGGGTACCGAGCTCTCTTGACCAACACAAATCCTGTGGGAGCTGGCTTGCCAGCGATGACGGCTTAACATTCAACATTGATGTTGGCTGATAGTCCGCTATCGCTGGCAAGCCAGCTCCCACAGGGTTTTGTATGGATCCTAAAATGGAAAAAAGCCGCAACCCTCGGGTTGCGGCTTCGTCGTTTCAGCCATCCGGATCAGTGGGCAAACAGCGAATTGCCCTTCTGCCCCGCCAGTTTCTCCGGTTTGATCAGGAACTTCGCCAGCGCCGGCAGCAGCCACAGCGCTCCGAACATGTTCCACAGCAACATGAAGGTCAGCATCAGGCCCATGTCGGCCTGGAACTTGATC
>Ga0153948_1000304_pt1 | contig 26448 bp, 22 predicted proteins | sample TSNJ032MetaG_FD_104696 | JGI IMG/M metagenome (GOLD analysis project Ga0153948, IMG submission 104696) | Attine ant fungus gardens microbial communities from New Jersey, USA - TSNJ032 MetaG | ecosystem: Host-associated > Fungi > Mycelium > Unclassified | place: USA: New Jersey, Wharton State... | reverse complement strand
TGAACCCCATGAAGAGAAGCTCAGGCCCGGCCGCCTCGATGAGCGCCGACCAGCTGCGCTCTATGGTGCCCTTGCCAGCCTGATCCAGAATATCAACCAGACGCCCGGTGAAATAGAACAGCGCGGCTTCCACCAGCGGCAGAAGCCCGCCTGCTGCAAGCGCGGCGGCAAGCGGCCATTTGGCCTGCCGCGCATAATGCCAGAGGAAAGCCATTGTGGTTGAAGGCGGTCTCAGATTGTCCGGTTCACGGAAGGGATCGACCCAACGTTCGAACAGGCTGTAGACCGCTTTCATCAATGGCATTTTCCTTACTTGACCAGCGCATCCTCGGAATTGTCTTCGAAGCCGAGGAACCCGCCGGATTGACGCGCCCATAGACTTGCATAAATGCCGCCGAGCGCCACAAGTTCCTCATGCGTGCCGTCTTCGACGATCCGCCCCTTGTCCATGACGATCAGGCGATCAAGCGCGGCAATGGTGGAAAGACGATGTGCAATCGCAATAACCGTCTTACCCTCCATCAGCGTATTGAGGCTGTCCTGAATGGCCGCTTCCACTTCCGAATCGAGCGCAGACGTTGCCTCGTCGAGAATGAGGATCGGTGCGTCCTTCAGCATCACACGCGCAATCGCGATACGCTGGCGCTGGCCGCCGGAGAGTTTGACACCACGCTCGCCAACATGCGCTTCCAGTCCGCGCCGTCCTTTCGGATCGGTGAGGAGCGGAACGAACTGGTCTGCCTGCGCAAGACGGATCGCCTGTTGCACCATTTCCTCGGTCGCGTCGGGCCTGCCATACATGATGTTTTCGCGCACGGTGCGGTGCAGAAGCGACGTGTCCTGCGTAACCATGCCGATATTGGCGCGCAGCGAATCCTGCGACACTTTCGAAATGTCCTGCCCGTCAATCAGGATGCGGCCCCTCTCCAGATCGTAGAAGCGCAGCAGCAGATTGACCAGCGTGGACTTGCCCGCGCCGGAACGACCGACAAGACCGACCTTTTGGCCCGGCGGGATCTTCAGCGTCAGGTTTTCCAGAACGCCCTTGCCCTTGCCGTAATGGAAACCGACCTTGTCGAAATCCAGTTCGCCTCTGGTCACCTGCAAGGCCGGTGCATTGGGCACGTCCACCACTTCATGCGCACGCGCAATTGTGGTTATGCCGTCTTCCACCGTGCCGATATTTTCAAACAGCGCCGACATTTCCCACATGATCCATTGCGACATGCCGTTGAGGCGCAGCACCAGACCGATGCCGACGGCAACCGCACCCACCGTCACAGCTTCCTGCATCCAGAGGCCGATGCCGATCACACCGACTGCAAACAGCAGCAGGCAGTTGGACACATAGAGCGTGAAGTGGAACATGGTCACGAGACGCATCTGGCGATGCACCGTGCCGAGGAAACCATCGAGGCTTTCGCGCACGTAAGATTCCTCGCGGCTCGAATGCGAGAACAGCTTGACGGTCGCGATATTGGTATAGCTGTCGACGATGCGGCCCGTCATGGTCGAGCGCGCATCGGCCTGCTGTTCCGAAATCACCCGCAGGCGCGGAATGAAGAAGCGCAGCAGGAACATATAGACCACGAGCCAGACGAGGAACGGGATCATCAGCCGCAAATCGGCGGCGGCCGCGATAAACAGCGTGCCCGCAAAATAGACGATGACATAGTTCAGAACGTCGAGCAGCTTCATCACCGTTTCGCGTACGGCAAGAGCGGTCTGCATCAGCTTGGTTGAAATGCGCCCGGCAAACTCGTCCTGAAAAAACGCCATCGACTGGCGGATCAGGTAACGATGCATCAGCCAGCGCACGCGCATCGGATAATTGCCGAGCAGCGTCTGGTGGATCACCAGTGAGTGCACCAGCACGACACCCGGCAGGCCGACCAGCACGACACCGGCAATCAATGCCAGTCGCCAGCCTTCATTGTTCAGAAACGTCTCGCGCGTCTGGTGGGAAAGCCAGTCCACGATATTGCCCATGAAGGCAAATAGCGACACTTCGATGATTGCAATCAGGGTGGTGAAAATTGCCATGCCGATGATCCACGGCCAGGCGCCGCGGGTATAATAAAGGCAAAACGCGACCAGACCGCGCGGAGGTTCCTGCGGGGCCTCGTCGGGATAGGCATTGAGTCGGTGTTCGAACCACTTAAACATGGCGCTCCTTTTAGGCGGGCCTTAAGCAATTGCCAAGACAGGGCCGGAACAAAACAGGAAACTTTTTGCGATCCGACGAGATCTGTAAAGACTATCCGTATCAGGATGTTGACGCGTGAACCGCGCCCGATATGCAGCCTTGCGACGACGGGCATTTCGGGTTACCCGCTTCATATGGATCTGCGCGTCGCCCTTTACCAGCCCGACATTCCCGGCAACACGGGAACAATTCTGCGCATGGCTGCATGTCTCGGCTTTGCCGTAGACCTGATCGAGCCTGCGGGCTTTGACATTTCCGACCGCTCCCTGAAGCGCGCGGGCATGGATTATCTGGCACAGGCCGCGTTGACGCGACACGCCGACTGGAACCATTTCGAAGACTGGCGCAAACAAGCTGGACGCCGCATCGTACTGCTCTCCACCAAGGCTGCAATCCCCTATACCGACTACCGGTTTCAGGGGAATGACATTCTCCTGTTCGGGCGTGAATCCTCCGGCGTGCCAGATGCGGTCCACGACAGCGCCGATGCACGGCTGCTGATCCCGATGGTTCCCGGCACCCGCTCCCTCAATCTTGCAGTTTCGGTCGCCATGACGGCGGGGGAAGCTTTGCGTCAGATGAGAAGCTAAAGTGATTCTTATTCAAAAGCATTTCCAGCAAAAGTGCGAAGCGGTTTTGCGTCGGATAATGCGTGAACTAACAAGACCATAGGCGTCTTGGCGGAATCAGTACTCGAATTACCAACAGCATGCGTCGCGGATTGACCGGACCGTCACGCATCGCCCCCCATTTCCGGTTAGAAAGGCGCGCTTCATTCCATGAAACTGTCTGCTCGCACTGCCGTTCTCGCGGCGTCCACCCTCTCAATGCTTGCCGCTGCTCCGGCCTTCGCCCAGGAAGCGGCCAAGAACGTCGAGCGCGTTGCGCCCAAGGTCATGGTCATCACCATGTTCGGTGAGGAAGCCAAGCCATGGATGGAAGGGGAAAAGTTCACGCAGAAGATCAAGCTGCCCGGCTTGAGCCCTGAATATCCGGAGATCGACTGCACCGCCCAGGGCCTGTGCCACATGACGACGGCCATGGGTTTTGCCAATGCCGCAAGCTCCACGGCGGCCATGGCGCTCAGCGACAAGCTGGACCTCAGCCACACCTATTTTCTGATTGCAGGTATTGCTGGCGTTGATCCGCAGCACGGCACGCTCGGCTCTGCCCATTGGGCAAAATACGTCATCGACGCCAATCTCAACCACCGCATCGATATCCGCGAAGCACCGGAAGGCTGGAGCACGGATTTCTTCGGTCTTGGTGCGGCCAAGCCCGGCGAAAAGCCGAAATGGGCTGCGGGCACGGAAGTCTTTGAACTGAACGGCAAGCTGGCCGATTATGCCTTGGCCACGACGAAAGATGTCGCCCTTCTCGATGGCGACGATGCGAAGGCATATCGCAAGCGCTACACGCAGGAAGCCGCCACCGGCGCGCCGAAAGTTACCATTTGCGATACGGCCTCTGGTGACACCTACTGGCACGGCGCAAAGCTGGGCGAAGCGATGAGCGATTGGGCCAAGCTTCTAACCGACGGCAAGGCCGATTATTGCAACTCACAGATGGAAGACAATGCCACGCTGACGGCGCTCAAGCGCGCCGCCGATGCGGGCAAGCTGGATTTCAGCCGTATCGCTGTCCTGCGTACGTCTTCCAATTTCGACCGGCAGGGCAAGGACCAGACTGCCATTGATTCCCTCGGCGCAAAGTCGGGCGGTTTCCCGCTGGCCACCACCAATGCATACCGCGTCGGCAAGGCCTATGCGGACAGCATCATCGGCAAGTGGGACGCATGGGAAAAAGCACCGCAAACCGCTGCCGAATAAGCCCGTAACGCTATAACGACTCAAGACAAAAGGCACCCAATACGATTGATATTGGGTGCCTTTTATTGCGAGCCGATTTGAATCCTGTTTCAAGCACTTGGCGGCAGATGTTGAATCAAATCTTCAATCTGCGGTTGGCAGCCGACGCATGGTGAATTCGATCACATCGTCGGGGCGCTCGCACCAGCTTTCAATCTCGGTCCAGTAGGCGGATTTGGGAAATGTGTCGAACCATTCCCGTGCTTTTTCGCGCGCTGCCTGACGTGGCAGAGTGAAGGTTTCGCGAATGAAACCGTCGCGCGGCAACCGGCTTTTCTTGGCGCTGTTTTGAGCGCGACTCTTCGCCAGCTGCTTACGCAGGCCTTCGAGCGGAGGACGGGGCGGTGCTGCTGTCATGCGATTGCCTCCCGGTTGGCTGGAAACACACGCATCCAGCCCCTTGATCACAAAAGATAGGGTAGCGGTTTTGCAAAGACGAGTCTTTTCTTGGGGAGAGCGATTTCGCCAAACTGCCGAAGCCGGTCTTCGCCCTATGCGCGCGGGGCGGAACTTGCTAAGCCAGCAGATATAGCAAAGCCTATTTCACCTTGCCATTTAACCTTGGCTGCACGCTTTTATCCGGCAGATTGCGCCGAGAGGAAACAACCAATGCAACGCGACGAAATTCCCGCTATCATCCCCCACGATATCGAGGAAAAGAAGCAGGCGGCGCAACGCTGGTTCGAGGAACTGCGCGACCGCATCTGCTCAAGCTTCGAGCAGCTGGAAGACGAGCTGCAAGGCCCCCTGTCCGACCGCGAGCCGGGCCGCTTCGTGCGCACGCCCTGGCTGAAGGATGAAGGCAAAGGCGGCGGCGGTGTCATGTCGATCATGCACGGGCGCGTTTTCGAAAAAGTCGGCGTACACGTGTCCACCGTCTATGGCGAATTCTCGCCGGAATTCCGCAAACAGATCCCCGGAGCGGAAGAAGACCCGCGCTATTGGGCAAGCGGTATTTCACTGATCGCGCATCCGCAAAACCCCAATGTGCCAGCCGTGCATATGAACACGCGCATGGTCGTGACGAGCCGCCAGTGGTTCGGTGGTGGCGCCGACCTGACCCCGGTTCTCGACCGCCGGCGCACGCAGGAAGATGCCGACACGCTGGCCTTTCACAAGGCTTTCCGCTTCATCTGCGAAAAGCACAAGAATGTTGTCGACTACCAGCGCGTGAAAGACTGGTGCGACGAGTATTTCTTCCTGCCGCATCGCAATGAACCGCGCGGCACCGGCGGCATCTTCTATGACTGGCTGCATTCGTCGGATGAAAATGGCGGCGGCTGGGATGCCGATTTCGCCTATACACGCGATGTAGGACGTGGCTTTTCCGTCGTCTATCCGCATCTGGTGCGCCAGAACTTCAATCAGGACTGGACGCAGGCCGACCGCGACGAGCAGCTCGTGCGCCGTGGCCGCTATGTCGAGTTCAACCTGCTCTATGATCGCGGCACAATCTTCGGCCTGAAGACCGGCGGCAATGTGAATTCCATACTGTCATCCATGCCGCCTGTGGTGAAATGGCCGTAATTATTTGGAAAAGAAAAGGGCCGGATAACCGGCCCTTTTTTATACGCCAAAGGCGGGGTGATGGATGATGTCGCCTTGCGGCATATCCGGCGAGAAGGCCAGACACTGGACATATTCCGCAGCTATGCCCGGCATTTTCAGCTGCGGATCGGCTTTGAAACCGAACCGCCTGTAATAGCCGGGGTCGCCCACCAGAACGCAGCCTTTCGCGCCGTCGGCCTGCAATAGGGCAAGACCTTCACGGACGAGTGCCCCGCCGATCCCCTCGCCTTGCCTTTCGGGCTGAACCGAGATGGGACCAAGCGCATACCAGCCCCTGTCCTCGCCACCGATCTGAACCGGTGAAAAGGCGACATGGCCGAGAATCTCGTCCCCGTCCACTGCAACCAGCGACAAAGTGAGCGCCGAGGCTGCACGAAGTGCATCAACGATCTCCCCTTCCCTCTGGTTGCTATAAGGAACCGTGCTGAACGCTTCATCCGTCAGATGACGGATCGCGGCGATATCATCGGGCTTTTCCTTGCGAAGATACATGACGCCCTCCCTCAACGGTTATTGAGCTGAGCGCGAACATTCTCGCGCCCTTTAAGCGAAATGCGATACGGACTGCCTGATCGGGATTCGATCAGCCGTTTGCGCCGCAATTGCTGGAACACAGCCATTGTACAATCGGCGAGCAAGTAACCCTCGCGGGTATAGCATTCGATTTCGCAGACGCGTCCGTCTTCGCGCAAATGGCGGATAAGGCCGCCTTGCGCCAGCACGTGCAATACGCGCTGTTCGATACGTGAGATATTCATTGTTGTTCATGCCTGGATGGAAACCATAACAAGCATCAGCTCTCGCGGACAGCGTACAGCTACCCACGGCCAATGCCGTTCCCGTCCCTGGACCTTTGCGGATCAGACGCCTTCAGCGTCAGTCTGTGCAATTTTGTCCGGAACGCTCAAAGGCTTCCAACAATCTCCAGCATCAACAATTCCTCTTTCAGAGGTGAAAAGGATAAAGGGCCACATAGCCCTCTATCCGTTATCTAAGATCGCACCGATCTAAAGTCAAACCGGCATCAACCCCATATCAGGCCTTCGGCTGGTTACGCAGCTTCTCGGCTTCTGCGTAGAACTTCTTTTCCCACTCATTGTGGTTATCCAGCCCTTCCTTGATGAAGGGTGTGAAGATCGCGAGGTTCATCAGGCACCAGTTGACGAAACGGGCCGGGAATTTCAGCGGCTTCACAAAGTCGACAAACAGAACCACGCGCGTCTTGTCGCTGTGGTTCCACGCCTCATGCTCATAGGCGTCGTCGAAGATGAGAACCTTGCCCTCATGCCAATGGCAAACCTGCTTGTCCACGCGGATGGCCAGTTTTTCATTGGGCTCCGGCACGATGAGGCCGAGATGCAGGCGCAGCACGCCATTATAAGGGCCGCGATGCGGCGGCAGATGCTTGCCCGGCTCGAAGATCGAGAACATGGCCGTGGTCAGGCCGGGAATCTTGTTCACTATGCGCCAGGTTTCCGGGCAGGTCTTGATGTTCTGCTCCGACTTCACACCGAAGCCGAGCAGGAAGAATGTCTTCCAGCGATTATCGGTGGAAATCGTCTTCACGTCGGTCGAAATATCCTGAAAGGACGGCAGCTCGCTCTGGCGCAGCAGGATCGTGTCCAGCTCCTTGCGAATGGCTGGCCATTCCTTTTCGATCTCCGCCGCCCATGGGAAGGTCGCATTGTCATAAACAGGCGGATTGCCGAGCTTTGCATATTTCAGATTGAGGCTTTCCGCCCAGGAGACGATCCCCATGAAAAACCGGGTGATTTTGCTCGGGCGGTCCATTGCGGCAAGACCTTCAGTGCCGAATTTCTGTTTCGGATCAGAGGCTGCCTTATCTTGGATCGATGTATCGGGATTGGACATTTCATGCTCTTTCAAATCGGCGCTGAAAAGATTCCCAGCCATAAACTGATGAAACTACGGCTGAATTTTGCACACAAGCGGTCAGCTGTTCATTTTATCGCGATCAAGTTTCTTCAGAAGCGTGGCACGGTCAAGGCTAAAACCGGAGTCAATCCAGAAAGTTTCAAGCGACCGCAGCGCCACACCCAGACCCGGACCTTTTTCCACGCCGAGCGCCAGAAGATCACCACCCGTCACAGGAAAGACGGGGGCTTCATAATGTTCCGCCGTTTCGAGCAAACGCGAAAAGCCGCCGGCGCGGATCATCGCGTCATCGCTGCCAGCCGCATCGGCGCGCGCCGCCGCATAGGCAAGCTTGATCCGGTCCACCACTGCCTGCTTGCTGCCGCGATAAATCACCTTCTTCAAGGCCTGTTCGGAAAGCTCTGGCTTCACCGCATCCGCCCGCGCCCAGGCCTCCAGCCGCGCACGCTCGGCATTGGACATTTTCAGGCGCTTGCCCATTTCTTCCATGCGCACCGCATCCGGCGGCACAATGCTCTCAAGCCGCAACAGCGGATCAGGCGACCAGCCGAGATCGCCTTCCGATCGCACGAGGCCATGAATGGCGTCGATGCCCCACTTCTCGCTTTCAGGCAGAACGAGATTCAGCACACCGCCTTGTCGCATCCACAAAAGGGCGCGCGACGGATCGGGAGCGGACAGCAGCTTCTTCAGCTCCGACCATACGCGTTCGGCTGAAAGCTGCTCGATGCCGTCCTTCAGCCTAGCACTGGCGCGCAGGCCTTCGGCTTCCGGACGCCCGGAACCATACCAGGCGAAGAAGCGGAAAAAACGCAGGATACGGAGGTAATCCTCGCGAATGCGCTGTTCGGCATCGCCAATGAAACGCAATGTCCGGGTTTCAATATCGGCGAGCCCGCCGACATGATCGATGATTTTGCCATCCGCCGTCGCATAAAGCGCATTGATGGTGAAATCGCGCCGCTCGGCATCGGTTTTCCAGTCGGTTCCAAAGGCAACCTTGGCATGGCGGCCATCGGTCTCGACATCCTTGCGCAAGGTCGTCACTTCATAGGCGTGTCCGTGGGCGACAACAGTGATCGTGCCGTGCTCGATGCCGGTCGGGACAGGCTTGAACCCTGCCTCCTCGGCCAATCGAACCGTTTCCTGCGGCACATGCGTGGTGGCAAGATCGACATCACTAACAGCGGTGCCCAGCAATGTGTTGCGCACCGCACCGCCGACCACGCGCGCCTCCCCGCCGTCGCGGTTCAAGGCCTTGAACAAGGCCTGCAGAGACTTCGACTTCAACCAGCTCGCCGTGTCGGAAATGTTCACATTGTCGCTCAAACGTAGAGCCTTTCATAAAGTCCGCGAATGATCCCGGCGGTAATCCCCCAGATGAATCGCTCGTGATAGGGCATGGCGTAGTAAAAGCGCTCCTTGCCATTGAGCACCCTGCTTTCGCGCCGGTGATTGGCCGGATTCATCAGGAAAGACAATGGCACCTCGAAAATATCGGCCACCTCATCCGGGTTCGGATGCAGGTCGAACGGTGTCTTGACCACAGCCAGAACTGGCGTGATCGAAAAGCCGCTGCCAGTCAGATAGCGTGGCAGATTGCCGATGATTTCGGCGCGCTCGGCGGCAAGGCCGATTTCCTCATTGGCCTCGCGAAGCGCTGCATGTTCCGCCGTTCCGTCGCCCGGATCAATAGCCCCGCCCGGAAACGCGATCTGGCCCGAATGTTTTCGCAAGGTATCGGTGCGCTGGGTGAGAAGCACCGTTGCATCGGGACCACGATCCACCACAGGCACCAGCACAGCTGCGTCGCGCATCTGAGACGTAACCATGGCTTGCGTGAAGTCAGGATTGAGCGAATGGTCGCCGGTAATCTCGCTGTAATCCGGCTGCCAGCTGCGAACGCGCTCGGCAAAATCACCAGCGGAAAACGCCGAAAGGGATTTCAGGCCACGTTCCATCAGTACACCATCATTTCTGGGCTGCCTCCAGCGCATCCGCTGGCATGATCGGGAAGACCGCGCCGCCCGACCGCACGGCAAACATCGTCACGCCGTCGATCTCGATTTCCTCGCCAAGCCCGACCAGATCATACATCACGGAACGCGTCACCAGCGCTTCCAGACGTCCGCGAACAAGTACATAGGGTTTCAATCCGTCGCTTTCTTCTTCAACGACAAACCGCAACGGATGCTCCGCATCGACTTCCACCACATCACCGACATTGGTGCGGAATGTCAGCGTCTGTTCCACGCCCTCACCGGAAACCTGCATTTCAACGGCAATGAAAGGCGCATCTTCGACACGGATGCCGACCTTTTCGACCGGCGTGACGAGATAGGTTTTGCCGTCCTCGTCCTTGCGCAGCACGGTGGAGAACAGGCGCACCAGCTGTTTGCGGCCAATCGGCGTCCCCATATAAAACCAGGTGCCGTCGGTCTTGATCTCCATGTCGAGGTCGCCGCAGAAATCGGGGTTCCACCGCTCGACAGGCGGAATGCCGCGCTCTTTCGTTGACGGACCGCTTTGCGCATCGGCATGGGCGCGCGCAATCAGGGCTTCCAGACCGCCCGTCGTCCTGGCGCTTTGCATCGCGTTTTGCGGCGCAACTTTGCCTATAGGGGTGCTCTTTGTCATCCGACTCGGTTATTCCTGTTCGAATGTGTTTAATATGATGGAAGTCATGAAATAGTCACCGTTTCGCGGCTTGTCAGCATTATATGCGATTTATAAGTGTCTGAATCAAAAAGCGTCAGGCCGTAGCGAAAATGGTGGTTTTCGAGAACCGGAGCACAGTGTACCTCAGTACATGAGCACCGGAAGCGCAGAAAAATGCCATTTGCAGCAAGGCATGGCGACTTTTAGATAAGACACCAAGGCACGTCCGCCAGAGCGGTCAAATATTGCGAGGTCACCATGAGCGTCGTCATCACGCCTGAAACCGCCAACTCCGAGCAGATTGTTGCGGAAGCCGAACGGGCGCTCGCAGATATTGCCCGCATCAAGGAAGGCGTCGGCACGGTTATCTTCGGACAAGAAAGTGTGATCGAGCGCACGCTCGTCGCCATTCTTGCAGGCGGCCATGCGCTGCTGGTTGGCGTGCCCGGCCTTGCCAAGACCAAGCTGGTGGAAACGCTGGGCGTGGTGCTCGGCCTCTCCGGCCAGCGCATCCAGTTCACGCCCGACCTGATGCCTTCCGACATCATCGGTTCGGAAGTCATGGAACAGGACGCCGATGGTCGCCGCTCGTTCCGCTATCTCAAGGGACCGATTTTCGCACAGCTTCTGATGGCTGACGAAATCAACCGCGCGAGCCCCCGCACCCAGTCCGCGCTGTTGCAGGCCATGCAGGAATATCATGTCACGGTCGCTGGCCAGCGCTATGACCTGCCTGCGCCGTTCCACGTTCTCGCAACGCAGAACCCGCTGGAACAGGAAGGCACCTATCCGCTGCCGGAAGCCCAGCTCGACCGTTTCCTGATGCAGATCGACATTCTCTATCCGGAACTCGACGCCGAGCGCCGCATTCTTCTCGAAACCACAGGTGTCGCCGAAGCGAAGCCCTACGAGATTCTCGATGCGGAACGTCTGAAGCAGATGCAGACACTGGTGCGCCGTATGCCGGTTTCGGAAAGCGTCGTCGAAGCGATCCTGAAGCTTGTCCGCTCGGCGCGTCCCGACGCTGACAATGATCATGCCAGGCAGCATATCGCATGGGGCCCCGGTCCGCGCGCAAGCCAGGCGCTGATGCTCTGCGCCCGCGCCCGTGCGCTCTATGATGGCCGCCTCGCCCCGTCGGTGGACGATGTGAAGGCGCTGGCAGAGCCGGTGCTGCAACATCGCATGGCGCTCAATTTCGCCGCCCGCGCTGATGGCATGCACATCCGTGATGTCATCGCCAATCTGGTAAAGGCTGCTGTCTGATGGTCATCGGCACGCAAGTTTCCACCGCAGATCGCAAGGATACGCTGGCCCGCGCGCGCGCGCGGGCAGCGGCGATCCCCGATCTGCTGGTTGAAGCACAGCGTGTCGTCAATACTGTCATGAATGGCTGGCACGGACGGCGCAAACGCGGCCCAGGCGAGAATTTCTGGCAGTTTCGCCCCTATGTGCAGGGCGAGCAGCTTTCGCGTATCGACTGGCGACGCTCCGCCCGCGACGACCATACCTATGTTCGCGACCGCGAGTGGGAATCGGCCCATACCGTGTGGCTGTGGTGCGATTTCTCGCCCTCCATGCTTTACCGCTCGCAAATGTCGCCTGTTTCCAAGGAAGCCCGCGCGCTGGTGCTGACGCTGGCGCTGACGGAAATCCTGTCGCGCTCCGGCGAGCGCATCGCCTTTCCGGCACTGATCCCGCCTTTCGCTGCCCGCAATGGCGCGGAGCGTCTTGCAGGCGCGCTCATGCATGAAGCGCCTGAAAGCGCATTGCCGGATATTGCGCAGATCCGCCGTTTTTCGGAAGTCGTGCTTGTCTCGGATTTCCTGCACCCGTTCGACGAACTGACCGAACTTCTCGACCGGCTTGCGAAGCGTGGTGTGCGTGCGCATCTGGTCGAAGTTGCCGATCCCGCGGAAGAAACCTTCCCCTATTCCGGCCGCACCGAATTTCGCGATCCTGAGACGGGTGCAACGCTGGTTGCCGGTCGCGCCGAAACCTATGCCGAGGATTATCGCCATCTTTACACGGCCCGGCGCGAAACCCTGTCGGACTTCTGCAAGCGGCTCGGCTGGAGCTATTCCGTGCATCGCACAGACCGTCCGGCGGCGGAAGCGCTGGCGCGTCTGCATAATGCATTGAGCGCAATGGGGGCTGGCGCATGAATTTTCTGCCGCTTGCCTTCGGTTCGCCGCTGATCCTCGCCGGTCTGGTTGCCCTGCCGGTGATCTGGTGGCTGCTGCGCATGACGCCGCCGCGCCCGCAGGAAGAAACTTTTCCGCCGCTGCGCATTCTGGCGCAGGTTTTCAAGCGCGAGGAAGTGCCCTCAAAAAGCCCGTGGTGGATGACGCTTCTGCGGTTGCTAATCGCCGCACTCGTGATCATGGCGCTGGCAGCGCCGATCTGGAACCCGCGTCCTGTCGCGCTGACCGGCAATGAACCGCTGGCCATTGTGGTGGATAATGGCTGGGCCGCCGCCGAAGACTGGCAGCAGCGTGTCAACGCCGCTGAAAAGCTGATCGACGACGCGGAAGGTTCCAACGCGCAGATTTACATCCTTGGCACCGCCGAACCCGCCAATGCGGAGATCGGTCCCTATGACGGTACCCGCGCCACGGAACGGTTACAGGCTATGCAGCCACGCCCGATCCCTGTCGACCGCAAGGCGACGATGGAACGGCTGGCATCCGCCCTGTCGGACGGTGTCAAAGTTCGCCTCGCCTTCATGAATGACGGGTTGGCGACAGCTGCCGACGAAGAAACCTTTGCCGCACTGGACAAGACCGGCCATCTGGCAAATGTCCTCTGGTATGGCGCCAATCTTGACCGCAGCCTTGCGCTGATCGGGGTGGATAACAAAGCCGACAGCCTCGAAGCCACTGCAATCCGCCCGGAAGGCGTGACCATGCCGCGCAGCCTGACGGCGGCGGCCTATGACGACAAGGGACGCCGCATCGCCGAAGCGCCGCTATCCTTTGCGATGGGCAGCGCCGAAGGCACGGCGCGCTTCAACCTGCCGGTCGAACTGCGCAACGATTTCCGCCTGATCCGCATCGACGGTGTCGAACAGGCAGGTGCAACGCATTTGATCGATGCCGGGTCTGAGCGGCGCACCATCGGCCTGATTGCCAGCGGTGACGGCGATCTTGCGCAGCCGCTTCTGTCACCTCTGCATTATATCACGCGCGCTCTGTCGCCCTACGCCAATCTGATCGAACCGCGTTCCGCCGATCTGCTTCAGTCGGTGCCGGAACTGCTGGATGCCAAGCCGTCCATTCTCATCATGGCCGATATCGGCAACTTGCCGCCGCCTGTCGCAGAGCGGATTTCCGCATGGGTGGAAGAAGGCGGCACGCTGGTGCGCTTTGCCGGTCCGCGTCTGGCGGGCGCGAGCGACAATGATCCGCTGCTTCCGGTACGGTTGCGCAAGGGCGAGCGTGCGCTTGGCGGCACCTTGTCCTGGTCTGAACCGCAGAAGCTGCGCGCGTTTCCGGAAAAGGGTCCTTTTGCCGGACTGCCGATCCCTGAAGATGTCAACGTCAACCGTCAGGTGCTGGCCGAACCGTCTTTCGATCTCAACGACAAGGCCTATGCCATCCTTCAGGACGGCACTCCGCTGGTAACGGGCCAGCAGCGCGGTCGCGGCAATATCGTGCTGTTCCATATTTCGCCGGACGCCACATGGTCGAGCCTGCCAATTTCCGGCTCCTTCGTGGAAATGCTGCGCCGCATCGTGTCACTGTCGCAGCGCACCGGCGCGCAAGACAATCAGGATGCGGTTTCACTGCCGCCATTCCAGCTACTTTCCGCTGCCGGTGCGCTAACGCCGCCGACCTCGGAGGCCAAACCGCTGATCGTCGAGCGCAACAAAGAGGCCAGTGTCAGCATCAACACGCCGCCCGGTTTCTACGGCAATGAGGACGGTTTGAAAGCACTCAACATTTTCGCCGATAGCAACACCAAGCTGGAGCCGATCCGCCAACCGACCCTCTCAGTCGGCGTCACGCCCGTCTCCTATACGGCAGATCAGTCCATATCGCTGGCGGGGCCATTCTTTGCCGCCGCCGCCATGCTTCTGGCGCTCGATTCCCTGCTGATGCTGTGGCTGCGCGGCGCGTTCCGCCGCCGCATGAAAGTGCGCGCAAAAACGGCGGGGGTTGCTCTGCTGCTCGCGGGAAGTCTTGCCGCCTTGTCTGCGGGTCATGACCGCGCCTTTGCACAAGCACCATCGCCCCAGCCGCCACAAATCCATGACGACAGCAAGCCCGGCGATGAAGCGATTATCGGCGCGGTTTCGCAGACCCATCTTGCCTATATCATCACCGGCAGCGCCGAGACCGACAATATCAGCAAAGCTGGTCTGAAAGGTCTGACCTTCGCGCTGACCGACAAGACAGCGCTAGAACCCGGCGACCCGATCGGCGTCGACCCGTCCAAGGATGAACTGGCCTTCTATCCGCTGATCTATTGGCCGATAGACCCGAATGCGCCGATGCCAAGCCCCGAAGCCATTGCCAGGGTGGACGCCTATATGCAGCAGGGCGGTACGGTACTGTTCGACACGCGCGACCAGTTGCAGTCGGGCGCGAGCCTTGATCCATCGGTCTCCCCAGCCAATCAGCGCCTGCGCGCCATTCTCGACGACATGAATGTACCGCCGCTCGAACCCGTGCCGGACGATCACGTCCTGACGAAATCCTTCTTCATCATGCCGGATTTTCCGGGGCGTTATGAGGGAAGCCCACTTTGGGTGGAAGCAACGGCACCCAATGCCTCACCGCATGACCGCCCGGTTAGAACCGGCGACGGCGTGACACCGATCATGATCACCGCCAATGATCTGGCAGGCGCATGGGCCGTGGATGATCAGGGCAATCCCCTGCTCCCCACCGTGCCAAACGACCCGATGCAGCGCATCTATGCCATTCGCGGCGGCGTCAATATCGTGATGTACATGCTCACCGGCAATTACAAGTCCGATCAGGTCCATGTTCCGGCCCTGCTCGAGCGGCTGGGGAATTAGAGCATGTTTCGGAAAAGTGGGAACCGGTTTTCCGGTAAAAACATGCTCAAATACAAAAGAGAGGAGCGAGCATGAATATCGAGTTCGAGCCGTTCCTCTCAATACCATGGCTCATCGGCATTCTCGTGCCGCTGGCATTGCTGGTTCTGGCGACTGTCGCCTTGCGCATGCGCGGCGGGTTGATCCGTCTTCTGGCCGCCGCAGCCCTTGCCTTGGCTCTCTTCAACCCGGTCGTGATCAATGAAGAGCGCGAGCCGCTGAAAAGTGTCGTCGCTGTCGTGGTGGACCGCAGCCAGAGCCAGGAACTGGGGCAGCGTCGCGCCGACACCGATGCCGCTTTGAAAGCCGTGCAGGATCAGCTTGCCACCATGCCGCAATTTGAAACGCGCGTGGTGGAAACCGGCAAACCAGACGAAAACGAGGATGGCTACGCGACGCGGCTTTTCGGGCCGCTGGCGCGCGCGCTGCTCGACGTGCCGCCAACCCGTGTTGCGGGCGCAATAATGATCACCGACGGACAGGTGCATGATACGCCCGCCAACAAGAATGCGCTGGGCTTTGACGCGCCCTTGCATGGGCTGGTGACGGGCAAACCGGACGAATTCGACCGTCGCATCCGCTTCAACAAGGCTCCACGCTACGGCATCAGCGGCAAGCCGCTTGAAATGTCATTCACGGTCATCGACGAAGGCAAAAGCCTCGGCAGCCCTGCGCCGGTGGAAATCCGCGTCAATGGCGAAGCGGTTTCGCAGGAACAGGCACAGGTGGGACAGGAAACATCTGTCACCATCACCTTGCCCCGCGCCGGGGTGAATATCGTTGAAATTGCCACGCCCGCGATTCCGGGTGAAGTGACCGAGGCCAATAACCGTGCGGTCGCAACCGTCGACGGTATCCGCGAAAATCTGCGCGTGCTGCTCGTCTCCGGCGAACCGCATAATGGCGAGCGCACCTGGCGCAATCTGCTGAAATCCGACGCTGCCGTGGATCTCGTCCACTTCACCATTTTACGCCCGCCGGAAAAACAGGACGGCACGCCAATCAACGAATTGTCGCTGATCGCCTTCCCGACGCGTGAGCTTTTCGTGGACAAGGTCAACGAGTTCGATCTCATCATTCTGGATCGCTACCAGCATCGTGACGTGCTGCCGCTGCTCTATTACGATTACATCGCGCAATATGTCGAAAATGGCGGCGCGCTGCTGGTCGCAGCCGGGCCGGAATATGCAGGCGAAATGTCGATTGCCCGCACGCCGCTCTATAACGCCCTGCCCGCCATGCCGACCGGCACGGTGACCGAAAAAGCGTTCTATCCGCGCCTGACCGATCTCGGCAAACGCCACCCCGTCACACGCGGCCTTGATGGCAGCGAGCAGGAACCGCCCCGTTGGAGCCGCTGGTTCCGTACCATCGATATCACCGCGCCACAGGGCGAAACAGTGATGAGCGGTGCCGACAACAAGCCGCTACTGGTGCTCAATCGCGTCGGAAAAGGCCGCGTCGGCATGTTCCTATCCGATCAGGGTTGGCTATGGGCACGCGGCTTTGAAGGCGGCGGTCCCTATGCGGCGCTCTATCGCCGCATCGCCCATTGGCTGATGCAGGAGCCCGAACTGGAAGAAGAAGCGCTCACCGCCGCAGGCAATGGCCGCACCTTGAGCATTCACCGTCAGACGATGGGCGATAATCCGGGCACCGCGACCGTCACAACGCCCGCTGGCAAGACGTTGCAGGTCAATCTCGCACAGAACAAGCCGGGTCTGTTCGATGGTTCGCTGCAAACCGATGAGATTGGCGTCTTCCGGATCAAGAACGGCGATCTAGAAACCCTGGCCCATGTCGGGCCCGTCGACGCACCGGAATTTGCCGACAGCATTTCAACTGTGGATCGCCTGAAACCCATTGCTGAAGCGACCGGCGGTTCAGTCCATCGCGTGCGTGCAAGTGCAGACAGCGCCGTTCGGGTTCCGTCAATCACCGCGGTCGCCGCCAACCGTTCGGCCAGCGGCAATGACTGGATTGGCCTGCGTGAAACCACCGACACGCAGCTTAAAAGCGTCAACCGCCTGCCGTTGTTCTCCGGCTTCCTGGCGCTCGCTGCCCTGCTCTTGGTCTTTGGCGGCATGTGGTATCGCGAAGGGCGGTAATCCACCCTCGCGCACCATTCTTCGTCTGACGCCCCCGTTGCCCCCTCATCCTGAGCAGGTGCGAAGCACCGTGTCGAAGGGCGAGGGGAAAAGCAAACGTTCCCACAAATCAAATATTAAACTGAAAATCAGGCCCGGTTGGCGTGGCGCACGATGCCGCTGACGCCGTTTGCGGCACCGACTGTGAGTTCGCAGGCGAGCATCCGGCGCGGATCGACCGGTGCTGGCATGACCATGGAGCCGTGAGGCACCATCTTGAAGCCGAACGGACCATAGTACGGTTCGTCACCCACCAGAATAACCAGTTTGTGTCCGGCTTTCGCCGCCTCTTCCAGCGACTGGCGCATCAGTGTGCCGCCAATGCCCCGCTTCTTCCATTCAGGCCGCACGGCAAGCGGACCCAGCAACAGCGCTGGTGTCTTGCCGATAACAACCGGCGTCAGCCGCACGGAACCCACCACTATGCCGCCCATCAGGGCAACGAAGGAAAGGTTCAGATCATGCGGGCCGCCTTCACGGATGAAATGGGCGGCGCGGGTAAAGCGTCCCGGTCCGAAAGCCTCGGCATTGATGGCTTCGATTTCAATGTCGTGCGCCGGGCATTCCTGCGCGTAGGTCAGTTCAAGCTGCTGCATGGGCTTAAGATCACAATTGGAGACTTCAGGGACCGTCAGGTCAATGGAATGCATTCCGCGCTGGCAGTGCGGTCCAAGTTTCATCGTCGGATGAAAAGCATTTCCATTACGTGTCTCCCGGGCGACCGAACATTGGATGATCGCAAATTGGAACTCCCATTACACCAAATTGAGCAGAGGTAAAACCATTTTTTTCAAAATGGCAGCTCAGGCTTCTCTTTTTGGCAGCGTGACGCACTGTTTACGAGTTGAGATGCTGTAAATGCCCCTTTTTCGATCTAGGTTATTATCAAAAGGAGAAATCACATGGGACTTCTGGTCGATGGCAAGTGGCAGGATGTCTGGTACGACACCAAAAGCACAAAAGGCCGCTTTGAACGCTCGAAATCGCAATTTCGTAACTGGGTCACTGCAGACGGCAGCGCCGGTCCGACTGGCGAAGGCGGCTTCAAGGCCGAGCCCGGTCGCTATCATCTCTATGTTTCCTATGCATGCCCATGGGCGCATCGCACGCTGATCTTCCGCGCGCTGAAGAAACTCGAAGATGTCATTTCGGTTTCGGTCGTGGATTTTCTGATGGTGGAAGAAGGCTGGACCTTGTACGGCACCACCGGCAGTACTGGCGATGATCTGTACGGTTCCAAGCGCCTTTATGAAATCTACACCCGTGCCGACCCGAACTATTCCGGTCGCGTCACCGTGCCGGTCCTGTGGGATAAGCAGCGCCAGACGATCGTTTCCAACGAATCGTCAGAAATCATCCGCATGCTCAACACGGCTTTCAACGAATTCGGCGATGCCTCGCTCGACTTCTATCCGGAAGCGCTGGCGGCTGAGATCGATGCGCTCAACGATTTCATCTATCCCAATATCAACAATGGCGTTTACCGTGCTGGCTTTGCCACCGAGCAAGATGCTTATGAAGAAGCATTCAAGCAGTTGTTCGCAGCGCTCGACACATTGGAAGACCGCCTGTCCCGCCAGCGTTACCTGACCGGCTCAAGCCAGACCGAAGCGGATTGGCGTCTGTTCACAACGCTGTTGCGCTTTGATCCGGTCTATGTCGGTCATTTCAAATGCAATCTGCGACGGATCGCCGATTATCCAAACCTGTGGAACTATACACGTGAGCTGTATCAGGTGCCGGGCGTGGCCTCGACGGTAAACATGGAACATATCAAGGGCCATTATTACCGCAGCCACAAGACGATCAACCCAACCGGCGTTGTGCCCATGGGGCCGGAAATCGACTTTGCCGCCCCGCATGACAGGAATCGTTTTTCGAAGAGTTAACCGCCCCGACCGCGACTGCGCTTTTCCTGCAACAGTGCAGTTTCTAATATCAGCGTTCTCTCATTCTCTTGCGCCCCTTTGATCTCGATCAATGGGGCGCAAGGCGACGCAGTTCAGATTGGATGCATCCCCCAGGACGACATCCAAGACTGCACTGTGACTAAGGAGAGATTTGATGAACCGTTTTGCGAAAGGGCTGCTCGCAGCAACCGCGCTGACATTTGCCGCCCCGGCCGCCTTTGCCGCCGATACTGTGGTCGCCCAGCCAGCCTCTGAAATCCAGGCTGTGCCAGAAGCGCTTTCACCATGGCAGATCCGCGTGCGCGCGCTCGGCGTGATTGCGGAAAACAAGGGCCATGTGAATGGTGTTCCGGGTTCCGACCTCGACTATTCGAAGTCGATCACGCCCGAACTCGATATCACCTATTATTTCACCGACAATATCGCTGCCGAACTCATTCTCGGCACGACCTATGCCAATATCAATGGCGCAGGCTCCATCAGCAGTCTGGGCAAGGTTGGCAAGACCTGGATTCTGCCGCCAACCCTGACACTGCAATACCACTTCACCAATTTCGGCTCGTTCAAGCCTTATGTCGGCGCTGGCGTCAACTACACCATCTTTTATAATCAGGATGCAGGCAGCGCTGATTATCTGAAGGTCAAGAACACGTTTGGCGGCGCGCTCCAGTTCGGCGTCGATTATATGATCGATGAACATTGGGGCCTGAACTTCGACGTGAAGAAACTGTTCCTTGAACCGAAATTCGACGTCACCGTTGGCGGGCAGGAACTGAGCGGCAAGGCCAAGCTCAATCCTTGGCTGATCGGCACCGGTATCACCTACCGCTTCTAAATCCGTGCGATTATAAAGGGCGCAATTCGCGCCCTTTATACCAAAGTATTACAGAGTATTCCGACAGATTTAATCGAAGCCCGGCGAGCATCGTGCGCCGGGTTCAGGCGCTACCACATCGGCAGCGGTTCCAGATCATAGAGGGCTTCCTGCAAACGCCGCTTGGTTGAGGCTGTGGTTCCTTCCGGAAGATCGTCGAGCGGAAAGAAACCGCTCTCGGCAATCTCCCTATCGGGCACTTTCGGCGCAAGTTGTTCAAAAGAACGGCATACATAAAGCGCTACATGATCGCGCGGAGAAGCATGGGCGTTCTTGTAAAGCGCAAGAAGTTGGGGGCGGCCTTTCAGAACAATATTTCCCTCTTCCCGCAGTTCTTTTTCCAGCGCCTGCTGAAAAGTCTCCCCACTATCTACACCGCCGCCCGGTAACTGCCATCCCGGCACGTAAGTATGTCTTACTAAAAAAACAGAGTTAATCTTTTCATCATACACAATTGCCCTTACCCCAAGTGTCATAGGGCGTCGCAAAAGAAAATATGAATGAAATATAAAATGACGAAAGCGCATTCCGACTCTCCAGCAAACATTATATGCAGCTATCAATGCAGCAATCGCATCAACAAAAAGTCGCTAAACACGGTTTCTATTTTAGAAATTATCCAGTAAACGGGCCTTATGTTTCGCCTCGCTCACATCTCCGATATCCACCTTTCGCCACTGCCGCGTGTGAGATATCGCGAATTGGCCTCGAAGCGTATCACCGGTTATATCAACTGGCTGCGCAACCGCAAGGGTGCAATGCGCGGAACAGTGCTCGATAAACTTGTAGCCGATATGCTGACGCAAGCGCCGAATCATATTGCCGTCACTGGCGATCTGGTCAATCTGGCTCTCAATCTGGAAATAGATATCGCCGCCGACTGGCTGTCGAAACTGGGCAACCCGGATGATGTTTCGGTCGTGCCCGGCAATCACGATGCCTATGTTCCCGGCGCGCTGGACCGGTCCTGCCGCAAATGGGAGCAGTGGATGCGCGGTGACGGCATCGACAACAAGGGCAAGCGGCCGCAATTTCCTTATATGCGCATACGCGATGATGTCGCGATGATCGGCGTTTCATCGGCCCGCGCCACAGCACCTTTCATGGCAAGCGGCGATTTCCGCTCCGCCCAGGCCAAACGTCTCGCCGCCACACTCGATGAGGCAGGTGCGCGCGGGCTTTTCCGGGTGGTGATGATCCATCATCCGCCGATCCACGGTGCAACGCCGACCCACAAGCGACTTTACGGCATCCGCCGTTTTCAAAAGATCATCCGCAAGCATGGCGCGGAACTGGTCATTCACGGCCATACGCATCTGGCGACGAATTATGAAATCGACGGACCGCATGGCAAGGTGCCGGTGATCTGCGTCCCGTCGGCCAGCCAGAACTATGGCGGCCACAAGCCCCCTGCGCGCTACAATATCTTCAACATTGATCGCAAGCCGGATGGCGGATGGCATTGCCTGTGGGAGCAGCACGGCATTGAAGATGCGAGCGAACGTATTTTCAAGATATCCGAGCAGGAACTCTACAAATAAAAAAGGCGGCACAGTGTGCCGCCTTTTTTATTCAATAGCCTTCGGTCACTGACCGATCACGCGGTTGGCCGCCGATACGATGGCTTCCAGCGATGCGCTGACGATATTGTCGTTGATGCCGGCACCGAACAGCTTGCCGCCTGGATGCGCCATTTCAACATAGGAGATGGCCGATGCATCCGAACCCTGCTGGAGCGAATGTTCGGAATAATCCACGACCGACATCTTCACGCCGAGATATTTGGACAGCGCATCGACAAAGCCGTCAATCGGACCGGTGCCCTTGCCCTCAATATTCTTCGTCACGCCGTTATCGGTAATTTCGGCGGTGAGAATGCGGCGGCCCTTCTGTTCAGGATCCGGGATGGTGTGGTGATCCACGAACTTGATGCGGGCATCGGGCTGCGTCACATAGAGCTTCTGGAACTCTTCGTGAATGCGCTTCGACGGCAATTCCTTGCCTTCGTCGTCGGTGATCTGCTGGATGATTTCGCGGAACTCGACCTGCAGATTGCGCGGCAGGTTCAAGCCGTAATCGGCCTGCAGGATATAGGCGATACCGCCCTTGCCCGACTGCGAATTGATGCGGATGATCGCTTCGTAGGAACGGCCCACATCCTGCGGATCGATCGGCAGATAAGGCACTTCCCAAACCGGCGAATTGGCCGACTTGCGCGCCTTCATGCCCTTGTTGATCGCATCCTGATGCGAGCCGGAGAAAGCGGTATAGACCAGCTCGCCGACATAGGGGTGACGCTCCGCGATCTTCAACTGGTTCGAATATTCATAGACATCTTTCATGCGATTGATGTCCGTGCAATCCAGCTCGGGATCGATGCCCTGCGTGTACATGTTCAGCGCCAGCGTCACCACATCCACATTGCCGGTGCGCTCGCCATTGCCAAACAAGGTGCCTTCGACGCGGTCGGCGCCAGCCATCAGGCCCAGTTCCGTCGCAGCGATGCCCGTGCCGCGGTCATTATGCGGGTGCAGCGAAATGATCAGGTTTTCGCGATTGTCGAGATTGCGGCACATCCACTCGATCTGGTCGGCATAGACATTCGGCGTGTTCATTTCCACCGTGGACGGCAGATTGACGATCAGCTTGTTCTCCGCAGTCGGCTTTACGATCTCGATGACCGCATTGCAGATTTCCAGCGCCACATCCAGTTCGGTGCCGGTGAAGCTTTCCGGCGAATACTGGAAGCGATAACCGCCACCTGCCTTGGCCGCCATATCCATGATCATCTTGGCGGCATCAGTTGCGATCTGCTTGATTCCGCCGACATCCTTGGCGAAAACCACGCGGCGCTGCAATTCGCTGGTGGAATTGTAGAAGTGGATGATCGGTGTCTTTGCGCCTTCCAAAGCTTCGAACGTGCGGGTGATCAGCTCAGGACGGCACTGCACCAGAACCTGCAAATCCAGCTCGTCCGGCACATTGCCCTGTTCAATCGCCCAGCGGCAGAAGTCGAAATCCGTCTGCGAGGCCGATGGAAAGCCGATTTCGATTTCCGGGAAACCCATATCGACCAGCAAGCGGAACATGCGCTCCTTGCGGTCGTGGCCCATCGGGTCGATCAAAGCCTGATTGCCGTCGCGCAGATCGACCGAGCACCAGATCGGCGCTTTTTCAATCCGCTTCGATGGCCAGGTGCGGTCGTCGAGCTTGGGAGCCGGGAATGGCGAATATTTGGTGGCTGCATCCCGCATGCCTTTACGGTCGGCTTCGGCGGCGGATTGCGGCGTGATAACGGACTGGTTCATTTGTCGTTTCCTCCCGGCTTCTGGACGGCATTAAAGCCCGTCAAGCACGGATATTCATGATCGATTATAAGGGTTTTATGAAAAGGAGCACAGGCCAGCGGGACCGTTTTCGACCGCCGGACGCTCCTTCAACGAGCCCGGCGATCGCCGCTAAGGCCGAGGGTAAGAAGCGAGTTGAGAACGCAAACATCGACGCGCGCGCCAGTGGCGGCAGCCGAATGTCCCAGAGATGTTGCGTTCTTCGTCATCATGGCCAAGCTTTTACACGCGCGATTTGACCGATGCAAGATGCATTTACGCCAGTTGCTTCGGTCATACCTGTATTTGCATCAGGCAAATGGCACGGCACTTGTGCCCAAAGGCAATTTCGCCTCGTCTTCCGGTTCAACATGGATGACGACGCGGGCGCTGCCGATCTGTTCTTTCAGGGCATCTTCAATGCGGTCGCAGATCACATGCGCATCACCGACGCTCATGTCGGCTGCGACAACCAGATGAAATTCGATGAAGGTGACGCGCCCGGCGATACGCGTTTTCAGATCGTGCACTTCTATCGCGCCTGCCGCATTGGCCGAAATGACATCGCGGATGCGCATTTCCTCGGCAGGCTCGACGCCGATATCCATCAAGCCCTGCACCGACGAATTGATCACATGCCAGCCCTGCCACAGAATATTCAGCGCCACGACAATGGCGAGCAGCGGATCGAGGATCGCCCAGCCGGTGACGACAGCCCCCACCAGACCAACCAGCACGCCCAGCGACGTAAAGACGTCGGTCATGATGTGCTTGCCATCGGCTTCCAGCGCCGGAGACCGTGCCGCACGTCCGGTACGGATCAGGAGCGTGGCCCAGACGCCATTGATGACGGCGGCAACCGTATTGATGCCAAGGCCAAGCCATGGTGCTTCAAGCTGGTGCGGGGTCTGCAAGGCAAACCACGCTTCGCGGAAGATCAACAGCGCCGCAACGGTGATCAGCACGCCCTCGACAACCGCCGAGATATATTCCGCCTTGTGATGACCGAACGGGTGATTTTCATCGGCGGGCTTATAGCTCACGCTGATCGCCCACCAGGCGCCCACTGCCGCGATGACATTCACGATGGATTCGAGCGCATCGGAATAGAGGGCCACGGAACCGGTCAGCATATAGGCCACATATTTTAGCCCCATCACCCCAAAGGCAATGGGAATCGACCATGCGGCTAGCCGCCGAACTCTTGCACTCGCGTCCATGACGAACCTTTGATTTATCTAATTACTGCCCGAGACAGGCCCGACATCCGGACCTTGACCAATTCAGGCTCATGCATATTGGGCTCATGCGCACCGGCTTTGGCTTGAAATCAGCTTTCAGAGCCGGTCAGTCCTATGCAACTGCATTTTTGAAACCGCTCTATACCCCAGAACAATCGAAGTTCGTACCCCTGTTTTTTCAGTTATCGCGTTTAATTTTTCCTGCAAATGCAAGGCATTACAGTTGCAAATGCGTTGCCAGAGCAAGCAATGAGAACGCGCCGTCGAAACCCCAAAACAAAACCGGCCGCAGGTTGGCTGCGACCGGTTGAATATTAACGCTATGAAGCGCTCTTTCAGTAGTTGCTGCGGCGCGCTTTTTTGTGTTTGCCCGCCAGATGCGTCACCACATTCTCGATCATCCGCATACCGGCATTGTGGCCGAGCGTCATGATCGATTCCGGGTGGAACTGCACAGCCGCCACCGGTTCCTTCTTATGCTCGAAAGCCATGATCACACCATCTTCGGTTTCCGCCGTGACGAGGAAATCATCGGGTAGACGCTCCGGATCGGCGAAGATCGAATGGTAGCGCCCGACCGTCACTTCCTTCGGCAGACCGGAGAAAATGCGTTCAGGCTTCGACACGCGAATGCGCGACGGCTTGCCGTGCATCGGAATGCGCAACTGGCGCAGCGTGCCGCCATAGGCTTCAGCCAGAGCCTGAAGACCAAGGCAGACGCCAAAGATCGGCAGTTCGCGCTTGCGCGCCTTGTCGATGGTTGCCTTGCAGTCGAAATCCTGCGGCGAGCCCGGTCCCGGCGAAAGCACGACGAGATCAGGATTGACGCGGTCGAAAATATCGTCGGCAACCGGCGAGCGCACCGTCGAAACCGTTGCACCCGTCTGGCGGAAATAATTGGCCAGCGTATGCACGAAGGAATCTTCATGATCCACCAGCAGAACCGAGATGCCCTCGCCCACTTTGGCGGCAACGCGTTCTTCCGCGACATGGTTGCTCTTCTGCGCTTCACGCACAGCCGCGATCATCGCCGAAGCCTTCAGTTCTGTTTCCGCCTCTTCCTCTTCCGGGTTGGAATCGAACAGCAGCGTCGCACCGGCGCGGATTTCAGCCACGCCATCCTTGATGCGGATGGTGCGCAAGGTGAGACCCGTATTCATGTCGCCGTTGAAATGCATCATGCCGATGGCGCCGCCATACCATGCACGCGGGCTGCGCTCGTTTTCCTCAAGGAAACGCATCGCCCACAATTTCGGCGCACCAGTCACGGTCACGGCCCATGCATGGCTGAGGAAACCGTCGAAAGCATCCATGCCATCGCGCAGGCGACCTTCAATATGATCAACCGTGTGGATCAGACGCGAATACATTTCGATCTGGCGACGACCGATCACCCGCACCGAACCCGGCTCGCAAACGCGGCTTTTGTCGTTGCGGTCCACATCCGAACACATGGTCAGTTCGGATTCATCCTTTTTGGAATTGAGCAGTTTCAGGATCTGCTCGGAGTCCGAAATGGCATCCTCGCCGCGCTTGATCGTGCCCGAAATCGGGCAGGTTTCGATACGGCGACCATTGACGCGCACGAACATTTCCGGCGATGCGCCGACCAGATATTCGTTCTCGCCCAGATTGATGAAGAAGGAATAAGGCGACGGGTTGATCGTCTTCAGGCGGCGGAAGATTTCCGA
>Ga0153948_1000298_pt1 | contig 26536 bp, 23 predicted proteins | sample TSNJ032MetaG_FD_104696 | JGI IMG/M metagenome (GOLD analysis project Ga0153948, IMG submission 104696) | Attine ant fungus gardens microbial communities from New Jersey, USA - TSNJ032 MetaG | ecosystem: Host-associated > Fungi > Mycelium > Unclassified | place: USA: New Jersey, Wharton State... | reverse complement strand
AATGACGCCCGACGCCCTGCAACGGGGGATCTACGCCGATAATGGTTCGTCCTGCATCGAAGCCGCGCTGAAAATGAGCGGTCACTACTGGCTCAACCGCGGCCAGCCAAACAAAAAGCGCTTCGTGACCCTGACCAACAGCTACCACGGCGAAACCATGGCAGCGATGGCGGTCGGCGACGTGCCGCTGTTCACCGAGACCTACAAAGCGCTGCTGATGGACACCATCAAGGTGCCCAGCCCCGATTGCTACCTGCGCCCCGAAGGCATGAGCTGGGAAGAGCATTCACGCAACCTGTTCGCCGCCATGGAACAAACCTTGGCAGAACATCATGACAGCGTGGCGGCAGTCATCGTCGAGCCGTTGATTCAGGGCGCCGGCGGCATGCGCATGTATCACCCGGTGTACCTCAAGCTGCTGCGCGAGGCCTGCGACCGCTATGGCGTGCACCTGATCCACGACGAAATCGCTGTTGGCTTCGGTCGCACCGGCACCATGTTCGCCTGTGAACAGGCCGGCATCCGCCCGGACTTCCTCTGCCTGTCCAAGGCCCTGACCGGCGGCTACCTGCCGCTGGCGGCGTGCCTGACCACCGACGAGGTCTACAGCGCGTTCTACGACGACTACCCGACCCTGCGCGCCTTCCTCCACTCGCACAGCTACACCGGCAACCCGCTGGCCTGTGCGGCGGCGCTGGCGACGCTGGATATCTTCGAGCAAGACAACGTCATCGAAAACAACCAGGCCCTGGCCCGGCGCATGGCCTCGGCCACTGCGCACCTGGTCGATCACCCGAACGTGTCCGAAGTGCGCCAGACCGGCATGGTCCTGGCGATCGAGATGGTCAAGGATAAAGCCACCAAAGAGGCCTACCCTTGGCAGGAACGCCGTGGCCTGAAGGTGTTCCAGCATGCACTGGAGCGTGGCGCGTTGCTGCGCCCGCTGGGCAGCGTGGTGTACTTCCTGCCGCCGTACGTGATCACCCCGGAGCAGATCGATTTTCTCGCCGAAGTCGCCAGCGAAGGCATCGACATCGCCACCCGGGACAGCGTCAGCGTGGCGGTGCCGAAAGATTTCCACCCCGGTTTCCGTGATCCGGGCTGATTTCCATCAAAGGTTAGAGAAGAACCCTGTGGCGAGGGGATTCATCCCCGATGGGTGGCGAAGCCACCCCAAATCAGCAATCGCGGTGATTCAGAATAACCGCGTTCCATGATTTCACGACTGCTGCGCAGCCGATCGGGGATAAAGCCCCTCACCACAAAGCTCTGCACTACAGCCAATACGTGCCAATTTTTAGAGACCCACCATGAGACTGTCCCGCTTCTTTATCGACGCCCCCCTGAGCACCGGCGAACACGAACTGCCGGAAGCCCAGGCGCATTACATCAGCCGCGTGCTGCGCATGGCCGAGGGCGATGCGGTGCAGTTGTTCGACGGTTCCGGCCATGAGTTTCGCGGCGCGCTGGTGGAAGTCGGCAAGAAACGCGTCGTCGTGCAGATCGACGAGCAACTGCCCGGCCAGATCGAATCGCCGTTGCAGATCCACCTCGGCCAGGGTCTGTCCCGGGGTGAGCGCATGGACTGGGCGATCCAGAAAGCCACCGAGCTGGGCGTGACGGAAATCACCCCGATCTTCAGCGACCGCTGCGAAGTGCGCCTCAAGGACGAACGCGCCGACAAACGCCTGCTGCACTGGCGTCAGGTGGCGATCAGCGCTTGCGAGCAGTGCGGTCGTTCGCGGGTGCCGGTGATTCATCCGCCGGTGTTGTTGGCCGACTGGATCAAACAGACCGAAGCCGAGCTGAAACTGGTGCTGCACCCGGTGGCCGAGCCGTTGGTCAGCCATGCCAAACCGGCGACGCTGGCGTTTCTGATCGGGCCGGAGGGTGGTTTGTCAGATGCCGAGGTCGAGCAGGCCAAGGGCAACGGCTTCCATGCCGCACGCCTTGGGCCGCGGGTGCTGCGCACCGAGACCGCGCCGGTGGTTGCACTGGCGGTGGCCCAGCAGCTTTGGGGTGACTTCTAGGGCCCCATCGCTGGCAAGCCAGCTCCCACAGGAATGAGGTTGGAACACGCTGATGTGTTCAACATAAAAACCTGTGGGAGCTGGCTTGCCAGCGATTGGCAGCAACTCGGTCTACAAGACATAAAACAGAATCGCCACAAAGTGCAGCAGACTCCCGGCGATCACAAACAGATGCCAGATCCCGTGCGCATGCCGTAACCGGTGATCCAGGGCAAAAAAGATGATGCCCACGGTATACAACACCCCGCCCGACGCCAGCCAGGCAAAGCCTGCCGTGCCCAAAGCAGCAATCAACGGCTTGACCGCCACCAGCACGATCCAGCCCATCACCGCGTAGATCACGATCGACAGGATCCGCGCCTCCGAGCGTGGCTTGATCTCCTGCAAAATGCCGATCAGCGCCAGCCCCCAGACAATCCCGAACAACGTCCAGCCCCACGGCCCGCGCAACGTCACCAGGCAGAACGGCGTGTAGCTGCCGGCGATCAGCAGATAGATGGAAAAGTGATCGATCTTCTTCATGATCGCTTTCTTGCGCCCGCGCACGCTGTGGTACACGGTCGAGGCGCTGTAGAGCACCAGCAAGGTAAAGGCGTAGATCGCCACGCTGACAATTTTCCACGGACTGCCGTCGAGGCTGGCAATCACCAGCATCCACACGCCGCCGATAAACGCGGCCACGGCCCCGACCAGGTGCGTCCAGGCGTTGAGTTTTTCCCCGTGATACATGTGTCGCTCACCTCGTTATTCGTTACCGCAGCGCGCAAGGCTCGGGCCTTGAGCGTAAAAGCGCAATGTTTCTGTTCAACGCGGACCTGCGCACGCCACGGTAATTGGGCACAATCGGTCGATACCAAAAAGAGTCCGCGCCATGCTGATCGACGAAGAATTGACCCTGAAAAAACTCGAGGTGTTCCTCGCCTTCATGCGCACCGGCAATCTGGCGCGCGCCGCTGCCGAGTTGCAGACCAGCAATGTCAGCGTGCACCGGGCGATTCATTCGCTGGAAAGCGCCCTGCGCTGCCCGCTGTTCAAGCACGAAGGGCGCAACCTGACGCCACTGGAAAGCGCCTACGTCCTCGAAGAACGCGCGCAGAAGCTGATTCAGGACGTGGTCGAAAGCGTGCGCCTGACCCGCGAAGCCGCCGGATTCTCCGCTGAACGCTTCAAGCTCGGCTCGCTGTATTCGCTGACGGTGAAGACCGTACCGCAGTTGATCATGGGCCTGAAGCTGCGCCGCAGCGAACTCAACATCGACCTGATTCTCGGCTCGAATATCGACCTGCTGTACAAGCTGAAGAACATGGAAGTCGACGCGATTCTGGTGTCGCTGGACGACACGGTCAGCGACCCGGACTGCGAGCAGATCCCGCTGTTCTCCGACGACATTTTCCTCGCCACACCGGCAGATTCAAGATTCGCCCAGCGTCAGGAGGTCGATCTGGCGGAAGTGCGCGATGAAACCTTTATCACCCTGACCCAGGGCTTCGCTACGCATCAAGACGGCATTCGGGTATTCAAGCAGGCGGGCTTCGAGCCGAAGGTGGCGATGCAGGTCAACGACATCTTCACCCTGCTGAGCATGGTCAGCTCGGGGGTGGGTTATGCGTTGCTGCCGGGGCGGATTGCAGCGGTGTACGAGAACCGGGTGAAGCTGATTCCGTTGCAGGAGAAGTACCGCCTGCAGCAGCACATTGGCGTGGTGTTCTTGAAGGCCAAGGAGCGCGATCCGAATCTGCTGGCGTTGCTGGCGGAGTGTCGGATGTATGCGAATCGGCAGATCTGAAACCGAGTTGCGCCCTTCGCGAGCAAGCTCGCTCCCACAGGAGAATGCATTCCAAGTGTGGGAGCGAGCTTGCTCGCGAAGGCGTCAGCGCAGACAACTGAAATTCCGGATTTAGCCAACAATCCCGCGAACAATGAAGAACAACAACGAAGGCCCCAGCAAGCACCCAAGCCCGGTGTGGAACGTCGCCGTCAACGCCCCGTAAGGCACCAACCGCCGATCCGTCGCCGCCAGGCCCGCGGTCACCCCGCTCACCGTCCCGGCCAGACCACCAAACACCATCGCCGAGCGCGGGTTGTCCAGGCCCATCCAGCGCGCCGCGACCGGCGTGCCGACCATCACCAGAATCGCCTTGATCAACCCGGTGGCAATCGACAGCGCCATCACATCCGAGGTCGCGCCAATCGCTGCACCAGTCACCGGGCCGACGATGTAGGTCACCGCACCGGCGCCGATGGTAGTCATGCTCACCGCATCGCGATAACCGAAAGCCCAGGCCATGCACGCGCCGACAATGAACGGCAGCACCGTGCCGAGCAGCAGCGCGATCACGCCAATCAATCCAGCCTTCCTCGCCTCGGTCGCCTGCACTTCGAACGCCGTCGCGACGATCGCGAAATCCCGCAGCATCGCCCCGCCCATCAGGCCGATGCCGGAGAACAGCGTCAGATCCGCCAGGCCTTTCTGGCCGCCGGTCATAGTGCCGCCGACCCAGGCCAGCACCAGACCGATGACGATGGCAATCGCCGAGCCGTGAATACGCCCGAAGGTCAGGCGTTTCGAGAGAATCACCGAAACCCACATGATCACGCCGACGAAAGCGAACGCGGTGATCAGGCCGTTGTGTTCCAGACCGTTTTCAATGAGTGCCCACATGTCAGCGACCTCCTACCGGGGTGCCGACCGGGGTCACTTCTACCGGTTCGTCGGGCAACGGTTCGCCCTTGTGGGTGCGGCTGATCAGAGCAATGGTGCAGCCACACACCACCACCGAACCGATGGCCGCCAGCACCGCCACCGGGCCGCCATGCAGGGCGGTGACGACGTTCTGTTGCGCGGCCATCGCCACCACCACCGGAATGTACATCGCGCCCCAAAAGCCGACGCCCATTTCGCAATCCTTGGTCATGCCGCCGCGCTTCTGCATCCACAACCGTGCGCAGATCAACAGGATCATGGCGATGCCGACCCCGCCGACGTTGGATTTGACGCCCAGCAACACGCCGAGCATGTCGCCCATGATCACCCCTGCCAGCGTACAGATCGCCAACAGCGCCACACCGTAAATAATCATTGTTGTAGTCCTCAAAGTGCATCGTCGAATGTTGTTTTTGTTGTTCGAAGCCTGAGTCGCGGCGGTTTAGGGTCGGCGGTTTCCCTCCTCTCGCAACAGCGCCTGCAAGGTGTCCAGACGCGCACTGTCGAAGGCCGTGACCGTGCCTGATTCGAACACCCGGCGCGCCAGCCCGGTCAGCACCGCACCGGGCGGCAGTTCGATTTGTAAACGTACGCCGCGCTCGTAAGCGCTTTGCACGGTGCCGCGCCAATCCACCACGCGGCACATGTTGAACGCAAGGTCGTCGCGCAGGGCATCAGGCGTGATCAGCGGACGCGCGCGACTGCCACTCAGGTACGCGATTTTCGGGGTCTTCAGTTCAACTTTGGCGAAAGCCTCGGCGAGGGTTTGCGCAGTTTTTTCCAGCAACGGACAGTGCGACGGCACGCTCACCGCCAGGCGTTTCGCCAGACCGGCGCCACGACTGCGCGCCAGTTCCGCCACCGCTTGCATCGCCCCGTCACTGCCGGCAATCACCACCTGGCTATCGGCGTTGATGTTGGCCAGGTACACCGGCGACTCCGCGCTGTGCACCTGCGCCAGCAGCGTTTCGACGGTGGATAATTGCAGACCGATGATCGCGGTCATGCCATAGCCCTGTGGATAAGCCTGCTGCATCAACTCGCCACGCAGGCTGACCAGATGCAGCGCATCACTGAAACTCAAGGCCCCGGCGCCCACCGCTGCCGGGTACGCACCGATGGACAGGCCGGCGACGTAATCCGCCGTGAGTCCGTCCTGCAGCAACTGCCGCGAGGCAGCGACGCCAGCGATCAGCAGGCAAAGCTGCACCGCCCTTGTCGTGCGTAACGCATCGCTGGAATCCAGCAGCAAGACATCTTCGCCGAGCACATCACTGGCCTCGACCAAGGTTTCCCGAGACAAATGCTGGAGCATGCCCGGTTGCTGCGCGCCCTGGCCGGGGAACACCAACAGGCTGCTCACGCTGCCTGCTCCTGCGGGTTCCACGGGTCAGCCACCAGACACGCTTGATCGGCGTTTTTCAGCAGCACCCGTGCAGATCCACTGGCCCATTCGCGCAACGCGACCGCACCGAACGGCGTCTGCAATTGCATGTCGACCCGGCACACGGCCTGATCAAAAACCGCGACCAGTTTGCGTGCCTGATTACGCGTGATCAGTTGCGGTGTCCGCAGAATCAGATCGAGGTCACTGGCCGCGTGCATCGCGGTAAAACCACTGGCCAACTCAAACCCGACACTGCCGCTGACACCCCAGACCCAACCGCAGTCATCGAGCATTGGCCGCAGTTGTTTGAGCGCCTGCATCACTGGCAGATCGCGCTCGCAATCGACATGACAAAGCGCTTCGGGGCAGACCCGACAGGCAATCGAATCGAGCGGCATGAACGCCGCCAGCCGCTGCTCACGCAACACACCGCGAATGCCCACCGCGATCAAACCTTCAGCGCTCACCGCCCGCCGCACCACCACCGGTTGCCCGGCAGCCAGCGACTCGATCGCCCACTGCGGCGCACCCGCCGGCAGCTGCGCCGGGGTCATGCCCCACAGCAGGTCGTGGGCCAGTGGCAGATTCACCACTGCGCCCTCAGCAGTTCACGCACGCGGCTGGAGGCTTCACGGTTTTTCGCGCCGAGACGCTTGCGCAAGTCAGTGCTGGAGATATCGTCGATGGCCTGTTTCAGGCACTCGGTCACCCGCGCCAGATCCTCCGCCGTCGGCTGCTCGATCTGCTGCACCGAGAGGGTTTCCCAGAGCAAACCGAGGCTGGCGTAGCTGTCGATGTCATAGGCCATCGGCGGCACGCTGGCGGCCAGTGCTTCCAGTTCCTCGACACTGCGCAGGGTCACCCGCGCCGCCGAGGCCTTGCCCATCGCATGCACCATCACCCCGGGATCGCGCAGGGCAATCAGCCGGTTGGCTTGATAACCGTGGGCAAGAAACGCCCCGGACATCGCCTTGCCCACCAGCAGCGCAATCACCGGATGCCCGGCCAGACGGGCGCGGGCATAGCTGTCCGCCGCACCGGCCAGGGCCTGATGAATGCCGAGGGCTTCTTCGCGACGACCGTAAGCCTGGCTCGGGACGTCGACGATGGCGATGATCGGGCGCTTCTGCGCTTTGTCGCGATCCGCCGTGATCGCGTCATCTACAGCCTTGGCCAGACCCCAGCCTTCGAGCAAACCGACTTCGCCATTGCGAGCGCGTGGAAAGCGGTTGTCGGGGTCAGTGACCACAGCGATAAACCGCCCGAGTTCGCCATCGGCGACCTTCAACGATGGCGGCAAACCTTCGACCGCTTTCGCCCCACCGGTCAGGGAATTGAACCAGTTCAAACCGCGCACGGAATAACCACTCATGAGCGCTCTCCTTGATACAGGTCGCGAACCACCGACGGTTCGATTTGCTTGGCAGTGTCCAAACGGTTCAGGCGTTGCAGGAACCATTCGGCACGCTGACTGCGCGGTTGTGCTGGCAAACCTTGCTGCAACAGTTCACCGATTTGCTGGCGGATCTGCGCTACATCATCGGCGACATAACGATCCACCAGATCACTGGCAAACCGCTGCTCGCCACCGGTCAGGCTCCAGATGAAGGGCCGGTCGCGGGAGTCGTATTCCTCGATCCCGGCTTCCTGCTCGATCACCTGCGGCCCGTTCAAACCGAGGCGCGCTTCCTGGGTCACCAGCAAATAACTGCACAGCGCAGCGGCAATCGACATGCCGCCGAAACAACCCACGCTGCCCGCCACCACCCCGACCACCGGTTGGTACTGCTGCAAGTCGACAATCGCTGCGTGAATATCGGCAATCGCCGCCAGCCCGAGGTTGGCTTCCTGCAAACGCACGCCACCGGTTTCCAGCAGCAGAATGGCGCGAGTCGGGATGCCTTTGCGGTTGTCTTCGGCGGCCAGTTCCAGCGCCCCGGCAATCTTCGCCCCGCCGACTTCGCCGAGGCTGCCGCCCTGAAACGCGCCTTCGATGGCGGCGATCACCACCGGCAAACCGTCGAGGCTGCCCTTGGCGATCACCACGCCGTCATCGGCTTGCGGCACCACGCCCTGGCGCTCGAGCCACGGCGACATGACCCGTTGAAACGGGTCGAGTAATTCACGGAAGGTCCCGGCGTCGAGCAAGGCTTTCGCCCGTTGCCGCGCCCCGAGTTCGACGAAGCTGTGCTTGTGCAACAGCGCTGCGCTGTCAGTCATGGCCGATCTCCTCGAAACCTTGTTCCAGGCGCAAACGCACCACCCCCGGCGTGGCGCCGAAATCGTGGATATCGATGGCCATCGCCGGTGGCGTGGAGCCGTCGAACATCCGCGCAAACAGATGTTGCCAGCGCTGCTGCGCACCGTTGACCGAGGTCTGCACATTGATCGTCAGCTTGCCGGCCAGCCCCGGTTCGATCAGCACTTCCAGATCGCCCGAGCCGACACAACCGACCAGCGCCCGCCCGCGTGGCGGCTGCCCGGCGGGGAATTCAAAGGATAAGGTTTCCATCAAAACGCTCCCTGAAGGATGCCGTCGCGCTCGATTCGATCAAGCAGCAGCGTGGCGGCGAGCAAGTCGGCGGCGCCACCGGGCGAGGCATTCAATGCGATGAGTTGTTGATCCAGTTCGTGCAGGCGCCGACGCCCGCCGAGGCTAGCGCTGCCGCCGGCATCGAGCACTGCTTGCGCGCCGTGTTGCATGGCGTGCAGGCCCTGTTCACCAGCGCGGTAGAGCACGCAGGTGTCGGCCAGATCGGTCATGATCGCCAGCAGCGCATCGAGCCGGGCGTTCTGTTCGCCGTGACCGTTGGCGCGGCTGCGTTTGAGTTGCGGCAGGCCGCGTTGCAGCACAGACGGAAAGCCGAGTTGCGCTTCCTCACGGGCACCGCGTGCGCCGTAACGCAGGGCGACTTGTGCGCCGTGGCTCAGCGGTTTTGGTGCGTAACGGTCATCCAGCAAGGCCAGACGTGCGGCGCGAACAGAGACTGCGTTGGCGCTTGAGGATTTCGGTTCCAGCGCAGCGGCGGTCACCAGTAATCCCAGTGCCCAAATGGCGCCGCGATGGGTATTCACGCCGTGGGTGGTCGTGAGCATGGCTTGCTCGCCTTCACGGCCGATGCGGCCAATCGTTTCGCGCAACGTTGAATCGACTGCGCCGATTTCAACTGCTGCTTCAGCCATTTCCTTGAACGCCGGCCACAACGACAACGCCGAAGCGTGCATCAGGCCCAGGTGCAGATCGGTGTGCGCGCCATTGCCACGTCGGTCGACCAGCGCCGGTTTCGGCGACAGATCGGCTTCGTCGATCAGCGCATCCACCGCCAGATCCGCCAGGCGTTCGCTCAGGCTCAGGGGTTTCGCTTGCAGGTTGAGTGCGTGCATCACCAGCTCCTGAACTTGGCGGGCGGGTTGTAGAGGCCACCGGACCACTCGACCAGATCGGCCACGCTTTTCGCCGCCAGCAGTTCGCGGGTGGCGTCAGTGCGGCGGATGCCGAGGTCTTCGGGCAAGGCGATCAGGCCTTCGCGGCGCATGCGTTCGGTGTCTTTCGGGTTGTGGCGCAGACCGATGGCGGTGACGCCGGCCACCGCGGCGATCATCGCCTGACGCTCCTCCAGCGAGCGCGCCTTGTACAGGTAGGCGATGCCCTCTTCGGTGAGCAGGTGGGTAACGTCGTCGCCGTAGATCATGATCGGCGCCAGCGGCATGCCGCTTTTCTTTGCCACATCCACCGCGTCGAGGGTTTCGACGAAGGTCGGTTTGCCGCCCTCCTGGAACGTCTCGACCATTTGCACCACGAGTTTCTTGCCGCGTTCGAGCATCGGTTGCGGCGCGTCGTCGTGGCGCATGTCGAGCCACGCCGGGGTGCCGTGACGGCGACCGCGCGGGTCGTGGCCCATGTTCGGCGCACCGCCAAAACCGGCGAGACGACCACGGGTCACGGTCGAGGAATGGCCGTCGCCATCCACTTGCAGCGTTGCGCCGATAAACAGATCCACCGCGTATTGCCCCGCGAGTTGGCAGAACATCCGGTTGGAACGCAGCGAGCCGTCGCGCCCGGTGAAGAACACGTCCGGGCGCGCGGCGATGTAGTTTTCCATGCCCAGTTCGGTGCCGAAGCAGTGCACGCTCTCGACCCAGCCGCTCTCGATCGCCGGGATCAGGGTCGGGTGCGGGTTGAGCGTCCAGTTGCGGCAGATCTTGCCTTTGAGGCCGAGGGATTCGCCGTAGGTCGGCAGGATCAATTCGATGGCAGCGGTGTTGAAGCCGATGCCGTGGTTCAGCGACTGCACGTTGTGTTTTTCGTAGATCCCGCGAATCGCCATCATCGCCATCAACACGTGCACCGGTTTGATGTGCCGTGGGTCGCGGGTGAACAGCGGTTCGATGTAGAACGGCTTGTCGGCCACCACCACGTAATCGACCCATGAGGCCGGGATGTCGACGCGAGGCAGTTCGCTGACATCGTCGACCAACTGGTTGACCTGGACGATGACGATGCCATCGCTGAACGCCGCCGGTTCAATCAGTGCCGGGGTGTCTTCGGTGCTCGGGCCGGTGTAGATGTTACCGGCGCGGTCGGCCATGAACCCGGCCGAAAGCACGACGTTGGGGATCAGGTCCACCACCAGCCGCGCGTAGAGTTCGATGTAGGTGTGAATCGCGCCAATTTCCAGCAGGCCGTCTTCGAGCAACTGGCTGATGCGCAGGCTCTGGGTGCCGGCGAAGGAGAAATCGAGCTTGCGGGCGATGCCGCGTTCGAACAGATCAAGGTGCTCGGAGCGACCGACGCTGGGCATGATCATGTGCAGATCATGCAGCTTGGCCGGATCGGCTTTGGCCAGCGAACGGGAAAGGAAATCCGCCTGCTTCTGGTTGTTGCCCTCCAGCACCACCCGGTCGCCGGGATGAATCAGCGCTTCGAGCGCGGCGACGATCTTGTCGCTGGGCAGTACCACACCGTCGGCCAGCCCGCGCACCTTGTCGAGACGCCGCTGCTTCTCGTCACGCCGCCGCGTCCAGCGCGAGTCGGGGGAAATTGTTGTTGTCATGCTCACTCCACGGGGTTCGCTGTCGTGGAGCCAAGTTAGGCGTGTGAGCGGGGCGCATCAATCAAGCGCGGCGGTGAATCATTACGCTGAGCGTAACGTTCGCTAACGCCTTCGCGAGCAAGCTCGCTCCCACAGGGTTTTGAGTTGTTCAACCACTATGTGACAACCCAAATCCCCTGTAGGAGCTGTCGAGTGAAACGAGGCTGCGATCTTTTGATCTTCAGAATCAAGATCAAAAGATCGCAGCGTGCCGCAGCTCCTACAGGGGAATGCTGCGCTTTTCAGTTGGTCGGCACCAACTTATCCAACATCCGATTCACCGCCATCTCCGCCACCATCACCACCTGAGCAATGCCCTGCAGGGTCTTGCGGTGCGTGCCTTGCACCAGCGCCGCATGGTTGTTGAGCATGACGGTGGCCGAGCCGAGGGATTCGCTGGCGTCGGCCAGCAGGGATTCGCTGTCGGCGTCGGGGTTGGCCATGTACAGCGTGTTGGGCGTGTAGGGCGTGGCCATGAGGTCGGGTTTTGGCGGGCCGAGGTAATGGTCGAGGGCGCGTTCGGCGGCTTCGTGGAATTTCTTTGATTCGGGGGCTTCGTAGGGGGATGCCGTGTCTGTGGACGGCGGGTTTGGTGTTACTTTGAACATCGGAATGTACCTCTGTGAGGCCGCACCATCTCGCTGCTAAACGGTAGGGTGGCGGCTGTGCGCAAGTTAGCAGACCGGTCATTCCGGAACCCGGCGCACCCGAAGGTGCCATGCACACAGCCACCATCAAGCGCAGGCGAATGCCTGACCGGATGAGACTTGTACGACCGGAATAAAACGAAGCCGGGCTGCTAAACCCGATCACTGGGAATCAGTGACGCAATCAAGTTACGCAGCCTGCCGAGGGCGCACAAGCCGGCGGATTCTGGTGCATGCGTAGGCAGCGGCGCAAGGATTTGTAGGCTGGTGAGGCGTAACACTGGGTGTCTTTAAACAGATGTGCTGCTGGGTGTTTATTGCGCGGTAGGAATTGCGGATTTGTCTGTCGGATTGAGGTGAAGCGACTGGCGCCTTCGCGAGCAAGCTCGCTCCCACAGGATATCTTTAGAGAACGCAAACTTTGTGCACGGCATAAGCCCAATGTGGGAGCGAGCTTGCTCGCGAAGAGGCCAGCAAGATCACCGCAAACTCTGGATCAGTGGATAAGTCCGGCCTCCACCAACAACTGCTCCAACCCCAACAAATCCGGCACCTTGGCCACCTGCTCCCCGACCTGCACCGCCGCCTGCTCCAGCGCGCACAGCGGCACATCGACATAACTCAACTGACTGTCGAGCTTGTACGAGCGCGGAATCCCCTGCACGAGCAGCGCAATGAATTTGAGCTGCGGCAACCCACCAAGGGCATTGAGGATGACGATCCGCGCGCGTTCGCCGATGACAATTTTCTGCCCGCAGGCTGACTCGAAACTCAGCAGCGGAATCTGCCGCTCACGCCAGCTCACCCGCCCCAGGTACCACGGCGGTGTGTCGAGGTCGAAGGCGCTGGCCTGGTAGTCGATCAGTTCGGCGACGGCGACGTTGGGCAGGATCAGGTTGCGATCGGCCAACGGCAGCAGCAGGCCGGTGAGTTGGCTGGTGCGCGCGTTGTGGCGGCGCTCATGCATGTTTCTTGCTCCAGTGGGCAATGCTTTCGAGCAGCACCGATTCCTGATACGGCTTGCCGAGGTAGTCGTTGACGCCGATGGCCATCGCGCGGTCGCGGTGTTTCTGCCCGGTGCGCGAGGTGATCATGATGATCGGCAGGTGTTGCAGGCGTTCATCGTGGCGCACTTGGGTGGCGACTTCGAAGCCGTCCATGCGCGGCATTTCGATGTCGAGCAGCATCAGGTCTGGCATGTGCTCTTCGAGCAGCAACATCGCGTCGACACCGTCCTTGGCGGTCAGCACGTTCATGCCGTGGCGTTCGAGCAAACGGCTGGTGACCTTGCGCACGGTCACCGAGTCATCGACCACCAGCACCAGCAACGGCTTTTGCGGTTCGCTGTCGATTTCCGCCTGCGCCGGACGCTGTGCAACCCGCGCCTGCATCGCGCGAATCGGTGCGAGCAGATCAAGAATCAGCACCACCCGGCCATCGCCAAGAATCGTCGCCCCGGACACGCCCTGCACCGCCGCGAACTGCGGGCCGAGGCTCTTGACCACGATCTCGCGAGTGCCGGCCATCGCATCGACCTGCACCGCGATGTGCCGGTCATTGCACTGCACCAGCAGCACCGGCAACGGCAGGCTCTGGCCGAGCAGTTTCGGCCGCGGCGCGGTTTTCAGCAGCTCGCCCAGATAGCACAGTTCGTAGCGCTGACCGGCGTAGTGGTAGCTCGGTGGATCGTTGCGGTAGTGCCCTTCCAGATCATTCGGCAACACCCGGACGATGCCTTCGATGGTGTTCAGCGGAATCGCGTATTGATCCTCGCCGCATTGCACCATCAGCGCGCGGTTGACCGACACGGTGAACGGCAGACGAATGCGGAAGTGCACGCCCTGCCCCGGAACCGAATCGATGCTCATGGTGCCGCCGAGCTGGCGGACTTCCTCATGAACCACGTCCATGCCAACGCCGCGCCCGGAAATCTGGGTGATCTTTTCCGCCGTGGAGAAGCCCGGCTGCAGGATGAACTGCAGCACGTCGCGGTCGCTGATTTCGGCGTCCGGTGCAAGCAGGCCGCGCTTGATCGCCTTGCGCCGCACCGCTTCCAGCGGCACCCCGGCGCCATCGTCACGAATATCGAAAACGATGTCGCCGCCCTCACGGGTCAGGTCGAGGGTGATCGTACCCTGCGCCGGTTTGCCCGCCGCCAGCCGCACTTCGGCCGACTCCAGACCGTGGTCGACGGCGTTGCGCAGCATGTGCTCCAGCGGCGCAACCATGCGCTCCAGCACATTGCGATCCATCTCGCCTTCGGCGTTGCCGATGATGAACGCGACGTCTTTGTTCAGCTCTTCGGCGACCTGCCGCACGATGCGTTTCAGGCGCGGCAGCATCCGCTCGAACGGCACCATGCGCGTACGCATCAGGCCTTCCTGCAACTCGGTGTTGATCCGCCCCTGCTGCTGCAACAGGTTTTCGGCGTCGTGGTTGCGGCGGTCGAGGGTTTCCTTGAGGTCGAGCAGATCGGAGGCGGATTCGAACAGCGCCCGCGACAGTTGCTGCAACTGCGAATGACGGTCCATTTCCAGCGGATCGAATTCTTCGTAACCGAGGCGTTCGGCATCGACTTGCTGACGGCTGAGAATCCGCCCCTGGGTTTCGGTGTCGAGCCGGCGCAACTGATCGCGCATGCGTTCGATGGTGGTTTCCATCTCGTTCAGCGCGGTTTGCGCATCGCTGACTTGCTGCTCGATGCGGCCACGGAAAATCGAGGTTTCGCCGGCCAGATTGACCAAGTCATCGAGCAGTTCGGCGGAGACCTTGACCATGTCCGCGCCGGCATCGGCGGCGGGTGCCGCAGGCTCGGTTTTGGCCGGAAGCGGCAACGACGGCGGCGTGTCCGGGGTCGCCGGGTGGCTGAAATTCTGGATCGCGCTGATCAGCCGATCCGCCGGCGGGCATGGCTGCCCGGCGCGCACGCCATCGAGCATCTGCGCCAACCGGTCATGCCCGCGCTGCACCAGCGCGAACAGTTCGGCGGACGGTTGCAGCACGCCGGTGGCGAGGCTTTCGTAAAGGTATTCCAGTTCATGGGCGAGGTCGCCAATCGGGCCGATCTCGACCATCCGCGCGCCGCCCTTGAGGGTGTGCAGATCGCGCAGCAGGGTTTCCACTTCCTGGCGATTGCCCGGCTCGGCCTGCCAGCGCTGCAGCGCGGCGCCGGAGTTTTCGATGATGTCGAAACCTTCTTCGAGGAAGATTTCCAGCAGCTCCGGGTCATGTGCGGCGCTGTCGTGATCGGCGGCCGGTTGCGCCGTTTCGGCAGTGCCGGAGGCGCCCTGGCGGAACTGGCGGATTGTCTCGATCAGATCCTGCGCCGGGCGCAGTGGTTGATGCGCCTGCAACTGCTCCAGCAACAAGGCCAGGCGATCATGGCCCTTGTGCAGCAAGCGACCCAGCGTTTCACTGTGACTGTAGCGACGATCCACCAGCCCTTCGTAAAGTCCTTCCAGCTCATGGGCCAGATCGCCGATGGCATCGACCTCGGCCATCCGCGCGCCGCCCTTGAGCGTGTGCAAATCGCGCTGCAACGACGACAGCGGCGCAGCGTTGTCCGGGTCGCTCAACCAGCGCTGCAGGGCTTGCCCGGCACTGTCGAGGATGTCCACCGCTTCTTCGAGAAAGATCTCGACGATCTCGTCGTCCGGCGCCGTCTCGGCGTTGGCGTGGGACAGTTCGGCGGTGGCGGCGCCCAGGTCATGGATGCTCAAGGTGCGGCTGCCGTCGCTGCGAATCAGCCCCATCGCCGTCGGGTCGAGGCTTTCATCCAGCAGTTCGTGCAAGGCGCGAATGCGCTGCGGCTGCGGGGTGATTTCCTGGCCGGCGGCCAGTTCGTCGAGCATGTTGATCAACGCTTCGTGGGCGTTCTGCGCCTCGTGGAAAAACCGGTCGCTGACCGCCAGGCTGCTTTCTTCGACGGCGCCATACAGGTCGAGCAAGGCTTCGCAGAGCACGTCCACCGGCAGCAGATCGGCGAGGTGTGCGCCTTCGCCGAGGGTGGTCAGTTCGTCCAGTAGCGCGCTGAGTTCCTGACGCTCACCGGGGTGTTGTTGCCAGCGTTGCAACAGGCTTTCGGCGTCGAGCAGGATGTCCATGCCCTGGGCGAGGAAGTTGTTGATCAGTTGCGGATCGCGCTTGATCCGCAGGCCGGTATTGGGTGCGCTGAGGATCGCTTCCAGGCGTTCGGCGAGCAGCGTTTCGGTGCGTTTGATCAGCGACTGCGCACCGACAATCGGCGCCAGCGGATCATGCTTGAGCTGACGCAGACCGACGCGGAACAGGCCTTCGGCTTCAAGCAGCAGTTCCACTTCATCGAGATCCAGCGGCAACTGATGCGCCTTGAACTCGCGCGCCAGTTTATCCAGCGGCGCCGCCAGTTCGGCAATCGGCAACACGCCGGCCATCGAGGCACTGCCCTTGAGCGTGTGCAAGGCGCGCTGCAATTCGTCGCTGGCCGGCAGCGGCACATGCTCGGCGGCCTGATCGAGGAAGCGGTTGAGGCTGGCGAGGTGGGTTTCGGCTTCGTTGCGAAAGATCTCCAGCAACAGCGGATCGAGGGCCGCCACATCCTCAACGTCTTCAGCCGCCAGTGGCTCGACACCTTTGGCCAGCGCATGCGCACGGGCCGCCAGTTGATCGACATCGCTGCGCTGACGCTGGCGCTGCGTGGCGAATTCGCTGATCAGTTCCGGCAGCAGCAACACCGTGTCGGTGAGCAACTGCTGCACCTGCGCGCCGGGTTCGACGCTGTGCTCCAGCACGCGGTTGAGCAGGTTTTCCACGGCCCAGGCCAGCTCACCAAGGATCAACGCACGCACCATGCGCCCGCTGCCCTTCAAGGTGTGAAAGGCGCGGCGCAGTTCGGTCAGGGCGGCGCGGTCATGAACGTCAGCCGACCAGCGCGGCAGGTATTCGTGCAGGACTTCGAGGACTTCGTCGGTCTCTTCGAGGAACACTTCGCGCAGTTCATCGTCCACCGGTTCCTCATCGGCCGGCGGCGGCATCAGGCTGCCGGGGGTGATCAAGGCCGGCGGGTTGACCGCCGAGACCGGGCTGGCCAATACATCGGCCAGCGACTGCACGGTCTCGGGGTCATCCAGCGCTTGCAGGTCCTGCATGACCAGCGCTTCGCTGGGGCTGAGCACATCGTCGAGCAGCGGCACGTGCTGCTCATGTGGAAAGAACCCCAGGCTGGCGAGGCTCTTTTGTGCGACATCCAGCAGTTGTTCATTCGGCGCCTGCGGGTCGTCGCTCAGGCGTTCGAGGTAATACTCGAGGCTGGTGATGACGTCGGCGAGATGGTCGAGTTGCTGCCAGCCAGGCTCGTGCGGATCGAGCAGCAAATGCTCGCGAATGAAGCTGTTGCAGGCTTCGACCAGACTCGCCGCCCGGCTCAACGGAATCATCGCCAGCGCGCCGCGCACCTGGGTCAGCAGTTCCGGCAGCGGCTGCAGTTGCTGGCGATCCCAATCGGCGTCGATGTAATCGACGATCATGTCCTTGGCCTGTTGCAGGCAGATGCGCGCTTCCTTGATCACGATCTGATGGATCTGCGTCAGGTCGGTGGTCGGCAGGCGCGCGTCTTCGGGGCTTTCCGGCTCGACGGTGCCGACCATCCCGGCGAGGTTGGCTTCGACGTAAAGCAGCGCGCCGGCAACGTCCATCAGGGTCGCGTCATTCGGTTCGCGCTGGCCCTGAGCGAGGCTGAGCACCACCGCCAGTTGATCGATGATGACTTTGCGCGGCTGGCCGAAACCGAGCACCGCGAGGGTGTCGGCAATCTGCCGCAGCGGCGCCAGCAGGCTCTCCAGATCGGAGGTGTGCTGACGGTCGCTGCGCACGAACAGGTCGAGGCGTTCCTTGACCCGCACCAGTTCTTCGCACAGCGCCGCCAGCACCGAGCGCATCGCATCGCGGTCGGGACCGGCCAGGCGCGCGCGTTCTTCGTCGACCATCGCGCTGTCGGGCAACGCGTCGTCCAGGGAGTAGCGATCTTTCATGGTCAGCATCTGCCCGGTGGGATGTTCGGCTTTGGCAATATAGAACAGCAGGCTTTTCAGCAGCTCCGGCGGGGGCGGCTGATTGAGGCCGCGCAGGCCTTGTTCGAGCAGGCGCTTGAGTTCCTTGTCGGCGTCCTTGAACAGACTGCGCAACGCCGGACTGTTGGCAATCGCGCCTTCGCGCATGCCTTCGACCAGCGCGGAAGCGACCTGCCACAGCGGGCTCAACGGCGCATCGGCGCTGAGCGCTTCGAGGCGCTGGAAGACTTTCGCCAGGTATTCGAGGTGCGTCTGGTCATCCTGCTCGCGCAGCAAACCGACCAGCGCCATTTGCAGCATCTGGCGCAACTTGCGCAATACGTTTGGCAGGTCGGCCGGCTCCAGCGCGGCCAGGGCTTCTGCGCTCAACGGCGACAAATCCGGCAGTGGCGGGCTGAACAGGCTGGTTTCCGAGAGCAGGCTGTCGCCGCGTGCACTGCGCAGGTCGTTGATCAGCGGCAGCACCACCAGCGGCAGATCGCGGCGGGCGCTCTGCACCCGATCGAGGTAGATCGGCAATTGCCCGAAGGCTTGCAGCAGCAAGTGCAGGGCTTCGTCGCGATGAGCGACGCGCCCCTGCTGCAAGGCTTCGACCAGATGCTCCATTTCTTCGGCGAGCAACGCCGCGCCATAGAACTCAACCATCTGCAAACTGCCGTGCACCTGATGGATATAGGCCAGACACTCATCCAGCCCCGACGTGGCCTGCGGGTCATCGAGCACGGTTTCAATCGCCTGATGCGCCAGCCTCAGCGTTTCGGCAATTTCACCCTTGACCCATTCGAGGGCCACGTAGTCGTGCCGGTCACCCATAACCACTCCACTCACGCCTTGTCCGTCGCGGACGCCGACGGCAAGGTGAAACCGGATACCGAACGGCGCAGCTGACTGGCCATTTTCGCCAGATTGCCAATGCTCTCGGCGGTGGCGGTGGAGCCGGACGAGGTCTGCGAGGTGATCTGCTGGATCACGTTCATCGTCAGCGAGATCTGCCCGGCCGACGAGGTCTGCTGCTGCGCCGCGTTGGAGATGCTTTGAATCAACGCGGCGAGGGTTTTCGAAACGCCTTCGATTTCTTCCAGAGCCACCCCGGCATCCTGCGCCAGTCGGGCGCCGCGCACCACTTCGGTGGTGGTCTGCTCCATGGAAATCACCGCTTCGTTGGTGTCGGTCTGAATCGCCCGCACCAGGGTTTCGATCTGCCGGGTGGCGGCGGACGAACGTTCGGCCAGCCGCTGCACTTCGTCGGCGACCACGGCAAAGCCGCGCCCGGCGTCCCCGGCCATCGAGGCCTGAATCGCCGCGTTGAGCGCGAGGATGTTGGTCTGGTCGGCAATGTCGTCGATCAGGCTGACGATGTCGCCGATTTCCTGCGACGACTCACCCAGACGCTTGATGCGTTTGGCGGTGTCCTGAATCTGTTCGCGGATGTTGTCCATGCCGTGGATAGTGTTGTGCACCACCTCGTTGCCCTTGTTGGCGATTTCCACCGAGCGCTCGGCCACCGCCGAGGATTCAGCGGCGTTGGCCGAGACCTGATCGATCGACTGGGCCATGTCGCTGATCGCGGTCGAGGCTTCGGAAATCTGCTGCGCCTGATGTTCCGAGGCCTGGGCCAGGTGCATGGCGGTGGCCTGGGTTTCCTGCACGGCGGCGGCGACCTGGCCGGCGGTGAGGTTGATGGTCGCAACCAGATCGCGCAGTTGATCGACCGAGTAGTTGATCGAATCGGCGATGGTCCCGGTGAAGTCTTCGGTCACCGAGGCGGTCACCGTCAGGTCGCCGTCGGCGAGGTCTTCGATTTCGTCGAGCAGGCGCATGATCGCGTTCTGGTTGCGCTCGTTCTTCTCGGCGGTCTCGCGCAACTGGCGGTTGGTTTCACGAACCATGACCATGCCGATCAGGATGATCGAGGCCAGCGCCAGCAAACCAAGGACGTAGCCGCCGATGGTGTCGGTGTTGCGCCCGCCAGCGAGGTTTTCGAAACCGCTGGCGAGGTGCGAGGCTTCTTCGAGCAGGGTCTGCGACAGGCTGAAGATATTGCTCGCCGACTCCCGGACCTTGAACAGCTCCGGCGAGGTTTCGAGGATTTCATCCACGGAGCCGGAGACGAACTGGAACAGCTCGGAAATTTCACTCAGCCGCGCACGGGCATCACGGTCTTCAACCTGGCTGATTTTCAGGGTCGGGTTGCCCTGCAACATGCCGTTGAGGACTTGGCCGAAACGGGTGGCGTCGCGGCCAAACGCATCGGCAGCCTGCTGCGAATTCTCGTCGCCAGCGAGCACGGTGTTAACCGCGCCGAGAATGCGTTCAGCCAGCAGCGATTGGCGCTGGGCCATCGCCACCTGCGCAGCTGGCGCACTGCGCTGCAGGAGGATCTCGACGACTTTTTCGTATTCGATCTGCAACTGCGGCACGGTTTCAGCCAGGGTCGCGGCGACCTGATGCAGCGAGAGCACGGTCTGCTCGCTGGAGAGAATCGCATCGGTGTTTTTCAGCAGGCGTTCCCAATCCAGCTGCACCGCGCGCATTTCCGGGCGCACGGTGGCTGGCGCGGGTGGCAGGCCGGTGGCCGGGTCGCCCTTCTTCAGGTAACCCCAGCGCTGGGCGAAATCATTACGCGCATCGCTCAGCAACTTGAACGCGGCGGCCTTGCCGGCGGCGGCTTCAGTGGCGTTCTTGGCAATCCGCTGCGACAGCACGCGCAGCTCACCGGCATGGCCGATGTACTGCTTGTCGTAGTTGGCCTGGGTGTTGAGGTAGGCGAAGTTGGCGAACAGCAGCATGATGAACACAATCAGTGCGATGAACAGCACGATGATCTGCGAGCGACTGCGCGACCCTTCTGCCGACTTGCCTGTTTTTGCTTTTGTCATCGGTCCTCGCCTATGAAGCCTGCCACGGTCCACTGTGGGATTTGTGGTGAGGGGATTTATCCCCGATGGGTCGCGCAGCGGCCCCAAAACTGAGTTGTATCTGGCACATGCGAATGCAGGTTTTGGGTTGGCTTCGCCAACCATCGGGGATAAATCCCCTCGCCACAGACCCCCACCCCATGGATTTATGGTGTTTCGGCTATATCGCGACGCTCATGAACACCGGCGATTTCGCCAGCGCAAACAGGCTGAACACCCGCCAGTTCTGCTCGCGCCGGAAATAGCCTTTGACGAACTCGGCCTTGGAGCCCTGCCGTTTGCTGATCGAGATCGGTTCGAAGCTGTCCTGCTCGAAGTGCTGCAGGCCGAATACCTCATCGACCAGCAACCCGGCGAACACATCGTTGTGCTCCACCACCAACACCCGCCGCTGTTTGCGCAACGCCGACAGCTCGTGGCCGAAAAATCCGCACAGGTCCATGATCGGCAGCAAGCGCCCACGCAGATTAGCCACCCCTTTGACCCACGGCTTGACCCCGGGCAACTGAGTGCAGCGCGGTTCGTGCAGCACTTCGCTGACTTCGCCCATCGGCGTCACATACCAATGCTCGCCGAGGCGAAAACCGATGCCGCTCCAGCGGTCCTGACGGCCGGGTTGCGACGGCAGGTCCGCCGCCAGCAGGCGGCAGCGCTGGTCGATCTGCCACAGCAGTTCGAACGCGGTCAGCGATTCGTTCATGGCGACGCGATCAGCCTTTGAGCACGTTGTTCAGGGTCTTGATCAGCATGTCTTCTTCGACCGGTTTGGTCAGGTAATCCTTGGCGCCCTGACGGGTGCCCCAAACCTTGTCGGTTTCCTGATCCTTGGTGGTGATGATGATCACCGGGATGTGGCTGGTCTCGGCATCCTTGGTCAACTGGCGGGTGGCCTGAAAGCCGTTGAGGCCGGGCATGACGATGTCCATCAAGACCGCATCGGGCTTTTCCTGACGGGCCAGGGCCACGCCGTCGGCACCGTTTTCGGCCTTGAGCACTTCATGGCCGTGCTTTTCCAGCATGCCGGTGAGTTTGTACATTTCAGTCGGCGAATCATCGACGATCAGGATACGTGCCATGGTCTTCCCCATTTTTCTTGTCGACATCCGGCCCGCTGGCCGAGCGTCACTGTACGTGTCTTACTGCGGCAAAACGGCGGCGAAGCCCGGAACGTGGGCCTGAATCGCGTCAAGCAGCTCTTCCTTGCTGAAAGGCTTGGTCAAAAACTGATCAGAACCGACAATCCGCCCCTTGGCCTTGTCGAACAGCCCGTCACGCGACGACAGCATGATCACCGGCGTGGCCTTGAACGCACTGTTGTTCTTGATTAAAGCGCAGGTCTGATAACCATCCAGACGCGGCATCATGATGTCGACAAAAATGATCCCGGGGTGGTGGTCGGCGATCTTCGCCAGGGCGTCGAAACCGTCGATGGCCGTGATGACCTCGCAGCCCACATTTTTCAACAGCGTTTCGGCGGTACGACGAATCGTTTTCGAGTCGTCGATGACCATGACCTTCAAGGCGCTGGACTGCTGTTCCATAAGAGGGCTCTACCGTCGCCTTTGCGAATCAAATTGTCCGTTTTGCGATGAGTAATGGCTGGAAACCCTTGATGTTCAAGGGCCAGCACCGCATGGCAGCCTTTTTAGCACAGTCTCCCGGTCCAATCTATCGACGGGTTTTCCCTTGACCGAAAACCCGCCCGGAGCCACTCTGGCGGCACTTTTTCAATACCGATCCGGTAGCCAATTTTCGAGGAAAACCCAATGAGCGTTCGCGTCGGGATTGTCATGGACCCTATCGCCAGCATTTCCTATAAAAAGGATAGCTCGCTGGCCATGCTGCTGGCCGCGCAGAAACGTGGCTGGGAACTGTTCTACATGGAGCAGCGCGACCTGTATCAGGCCGAAGGTCGGGCCCGGGCACGCATGAAGCCGCTGAAAGTCTTCGCCAACCCGGAAAAATGGTTCGAACTGGACGCCGAGCAGGACAATCTGCTGAGCGATCTGGACGTGATCCTGATGCGCAAGGATCCACCGTTCGACATGGAGTTCGTCTACTCCACCTACCTGCTGGAACAGGCCGAAACTGCCGGTGTGCTGGTGGTCAACAAGCCGCAGAGCCTGCGCGACTGCAATGAAAAGCTGTTCGCCACGCTGTTCCCGCAGTGCACGCCACCGACCATCGTCAGCCGTCGCCCGGATGTGCTGCGCGAATTCGCCGACCACCATGGCGACGTGATCCTCAAGCCGCTGGACGGCATGGGCGGTTCGTCGATCTTCCGCCACACCGCCGGTCACCCGAACCTGTCGGTGATCCTTGAAACCCTGACCCTGCACGGCAAGCAGCAGATCATGATTCAGGGCTACCTGCCGGCCATCGTCGATGGCGACAAGCGCATCCTGATGATCGACGGCGAGCCGGTGGACTACTGCCTGGCGCGAATCCCGGCGCTGGGCGAAACCCGTGGCAACCTCGCCGCCGGTGGTCGTGGTGAAGCGCGCCCGCTGACCGACAAGGATCGCTGGATCGCCGCTCAGGTCGGCCCGACCCTGCGTGAGAAAGGCCTACTGTTCGTCGGTCTGGACGTGATCGGTGAGCACCTGACCGAAATCAACGTCACCAGCCCGACCTGCATCCGCGAAATCGACAACGCTTTCGGCACCGACATCGGCGGCATGTTGATGGATGCGATCGACAAGAAACTGCAAGCCGCCGGCAAAAAGCCGCAAGCTTGACGTGTGTCACATGCAGCTTGTCGCTTGAAGCGTGAAGCCCAAGGCGTGAAACCAACATTGCGTTATCATGCGCAGCCTCTGAAAAACGCGATGTTGGTTTTCTTGTCATGACCCTCCCGTCCGATCTGCCCGCAGAACTCGCCCATCGTGGCGTGCGCCCGGCCGATCGCCTCGGATTTACCCTGTTTCTGGCGGCGCTGATTCATTTGGCGCTGCTGCTCGGCGTTGGCTTTACCATGGTCGAGCCCAAGCAGATCAGTAAAACCCTGGAAATCACCCTCGCCACCTTCAAGAGCGAAACCAAGCCGAAAAAGGCTGATTTCCTCGCTCAGGAAAACCAGGAAGGCAGCGGCACCCTCGACAAGAAGGCGATCCCCAAGACCACCGAGGTCGCGCCGTTCCAGGACAATCAGGTCAAGAAGGTCACCCCGCCACCGGCCGCCAAGCCGGAAGTGCGCGAGGCCGCGCCCAAGGCTGCGGTGACCACCGTGGCGCCGAAACAGCAAAAGGCGCCGACCAAGAAAGAAGAAACCAAAACCGAGACCAAACCTGCGGTCAACGCGCCGACGTTCGACAGTTCACAGCTGTCCAGCGACATCGCCAGCCTCGAAGCGGAACTGGCCAACGAACAACAGCTGTACGCCAAACGCCCGCGCATCCACCGTTTGAGCGCGGCTTCGACCATGCGCGACAAGGGCGCCTGGTACAAGGATGACTGGCGCAAGAAGGTCGAGCGCATCGGCAACCTCAATTACCCGGAAGAAGCGCGGCGCAAGCAGATCTACGGCAACCTGCGGCTGATGGTCTCGATCAACCGCGACGGTTCGCTGTATGAAGTGCTGGTGCTGGAATCCTCCGGCCAGCCGCTGCTGGATCAGGCGGCGCAGCGCATCGTGCGGCTGGCGGCACCGTTCGCGCCGTTTACCGGCGATCTGTCGGATATCGACCGACTGGAAATCATCCGCACCTGGAAATTCGCCCGGGGCGACAAGCTGTCCAGTAACTGACCAGCGCCAAGCGAGCTTTTGTGGCGAGGGAGCTTGCTCCCGCTGGGCTGCGAAGCGGCCCCCTGCTTTTTCCAGATACACCGCGTTGTCAGGTTTTACGACTGCTGCGCAGCCGAGCGGGAGCAAGCTCCCTCGCCACAGAGGTCCGGTGAAGACCATTTGCAACGCATCCTCAGCTTGTCAGTTCGCCCCTTGAACGCCACACTATCGCTCATGAAAAACGTCAGCCCCAGCTACCTCAAGCATCATTTCCTGATCGCCATGCCGCACATGGCCGACCCGAACTTTGCCCACACCTTGACCTACATCGTCGAGCACACGGCCAATGGCGCCATGGGGCTGGTGGTCAATCGACCGCAAGAGTTGAATCTGGCTGACATTCTCGAGCAATTGCGCCCGGACATCGATCCGCCAGCGCTGTGCCAGCATGTGCCGATCTTCATTGGCGGCCCGGTGCAGACCGATCGCGGTTTCGTCCTGCACCCGTCGGGCAAGACCTTTCAGGCCACCGTCGAACTGGAAGGTGATCTGGCACTGTCCACCTCGCAGGACGTGCTGTTCGCCATCGCCGATGGCGTAGGTCCGGCGAAAAGCGTGATCGCCCTTGGTTATGCCGGTTGGGAAGCCGGGCAACTGGAAGCCGAACTGGCCGACAATGCCTGGCTGACCTGCCCGTACGACGCCGACATCCTGTTCAACACCAACAGCGAACTGCGTCTGGAAGCGGCGGCACGGCATCTGGGGATCAACCTCAGCCTGCTGACCAGTCAGGCGGGGCACGCCTGATGGCCCTGCGCCTGATTCTCGGCTTCGACTACGGCACCAAACAGATCGGCGTTGCGGTCGGCCAGGTGATTACCGGCCAGGCCCGCGAGCTGTGCACCCTGAAAGCGCAGAACGGCGTGCCCGACTGGAATCAGGTCGAAGCGCTGTTCAAGGAATGGAAACCCGACGCCGTGGTGGTCGGCCTGCCGCTGAACATGGACGGTACGCCCAGCGAGATGTGCCTGCGCGCGGAGAAATTCGCCCGTCGTCTCAATGGCCGCTTCAATGTGCCCTTCTATACCCACGACGAACGCCTGACCACCTTTGAAGCCAAGGGTGAACGACTGGTGCGCGGCGGGCAGAAAGGCAGTTACCGCGACAACCCGGTGGACGCCATCGCCGCCGCCCTGCTGTTGCAGGGCTGGCTCGATGAAAACACTGCATTGTTTGAATCCTGACAAGCGCTTCGGCGCTTTTCTTTTGGTTATAAACCCAGCCACGTCCGGCAGGACGCGGCTCGGAATCACGAAGGAGCAACCATGAGCCTGCCCAATCCCGCCGATCTGATCAGCCAGATGGCGACCCGCCTCAAGGCGCACCTTGCACAGCGTGATATCAGCGAACCGCGTTACATCGGCATCCGCACCGGCGGCATCTGGGTCGCGCAGGCCCTGCTCAAGGAACTGGGCAGCGACGCGCCCCTGGGCACGCTGGATGTTTCCTTCTACCGCGACGATTTCAGCCAGAACGGCCTGCACCCGCAAGTGCGCCCCTCGGCCCTGCCCTTCGAGATCGAAGGCCAGCACCTCGTGCTGATCGATGACGTATTGATGAGCGGCCGGACCATCCGCGCCGCCATGAACGAACTGTTCGACTACGGCCGCCCGGCCAGCGTGACCCTGGTCTGCCTGCTCGACCTGGACGCCGGCGAGCTGCCGATCCGCCCGAACGTGGTGGGTGCGACCCTGTCGCTGGCCGCCAATGAGCGGGTCAAACTGTCCGGCCCGGAGCCGCTGACGCTCGAACTGCAAGACCTGAATTCCTAACCCGCCCTTATTGAGAGTCCCCCCTCGCGATGACGCCTCTAGATACCAAGCGCCCGCTGCAGCTCAATGATCAGGGCCAGCTGCGCCACTTCCTCTCGCTCGACGGCCTGCGCCGCGAGTTGCTGACGGAAATCCTCGACACTGCCGACTCGTT
>Ga0153948_1000291_pt1 | contig 26877 bp, 23 predicted proteins | sample TSNJ032MetaG_FD_104696 | JGI IMG/M metagenome (GOLD analysis project Ga0153948, IMG submission 104696) | Attine ant fungus gardens microbial communities from New Jersey, USA - TSNJ032 MetaG | ecosystem: Host-associated > Fungi > Mycelium > Unclassified | place: USA: New Jersey, Wharton State... | reverse complement strand
TTTCGGCTGGTTTGGCAGGGGTGAACAGTGAAAATGTGCCGTTTTGATAGGCGGTCAAGTCCTCGAACGCTTTCCGCATACGCTCATAATTACGGTCAAAGTCGGCGGTATTGTCGAGTATCGCCGCCATTTGGGATAGTATCTCCGCGACGCGCTCCGGCTCGTCAAGCTGCGGACGGACGATTTTCACGGCGTCCGGGTAATCTGTTTTATATGGGAACGGGCGCGGCAAGTCCTCCGGCTGGTACGGAAAAAATGTGATGATTTCCCGTGCCAGCGTGACTTTTTCATATTCGGGGATATAGTCAAGTTCACGCTGACTCATATATCGTCCGTCAGCGATAAGCTCGTCAATCCTCTTTGCAACTTTCGGCCATGACAGAATTACCTTGTCGTAGGGCATATGGTTATTTTCGCGGCTGTACGCTATGCCTTTGCCGTCGTGCCACTCATTAAACCCTGTGCGGCTACCGCCGCCAGTGCCTTTATGATGCCTTAAAAAATCAGCCTTTTCTTTCGCGGTATACTCCCCAAGAAAATAAGCGTATATATCCAGCTTGCTTGTGTTCATTGGTGCGCCGTCGCCTATCAGCACCCGGTCAACCTCGTCCTGCGTGATAAAGCCCGGACGCGCTGTAGATACCGATTCGTCGGCGGTGAACACAAGCGGCTCCCTCTGCAAATCCTCAAGCCCGGTCAGAGCCGCCCGCAGATGGTCAACGGAAAAGCGGAAACGCAATAATTCGGGATTTTGTGCAAAATCGGCTGAAAACACCTGTAATCCGGCAAGGATTTTATCGCGCTGCTCCGGCTGTGCCACAAGCTCCGCAATCTGCGCCGTGCTGTCCGGGAAACCGCCCTTAAACAGTTCTTCAGGTAAAAAAGAAAACTCATACCCGTCCGCAAGGTCTTGGTGGGTGTACCACAAATGGTCGGCCAGCGCCTTAATCTCGTTGCCGTCCACCTTGTCCAGTTCGCTTTGGGGCATAAACCGTCCCATATCAAGCAATTCACGGATTCGACGTGCCGCCTGCTCCCATGTGATAAGAGAAGCGTCGGCGGTTAGAACGGTGTCGCCAACGGCGATACGGATTCCTTTTTCCTCAAACCATACCGATACATGATTGTCGCTGAATATGAAACCTTTGCCGGTATTTCCGTATCTTCTGTATTCCTTCTGCAAAAAATCGGCATTCGCGGCGGTCATGTGGTCTTTTTTGAAATACGCCGCAATGCGTAAGGTGCTGTTTTCCTCATTGCCGCCACTGGTTAAAACCTCGTCAATGATTTGCTGAGAAATAGAAAAAGCGGAGGATTTTAATTCCTCCGCTTCGCCCATCAGGGTTAATTGCTTGTATTCTGTTGGCAGGGGTTTTATGCGTATATCAGGTCTTGGAGTATCGTTTCCTCCGCTGCCTGCCTGATGTTGTTCATCAAGCCTACCCACTGCATTTGATTCTCGGCTTTCATCTGTTCCGTCACGCTCTGCGCCGCCGCCATCTGTGCGGTCAACTGTTCCATCCGCTCGTTGGCTGTCTGTTCGATCTCCATCAGGTGTTCGTTCAGTGTTCCCGCCGTCAGCAGATTCACGAACAATATCCTGCGGTTCTGTTTCAGATATTTCTTTCGGAGTAATGCGTACTTGCCAAGGACTACGGGCGGTTCCTCCGGCACGGTCAGGTTGGGTACTCTGTAATCGCCCTCCATCCGATATGTCAACGCTTCCATGTTCAACGCTCCTTTCGCTGTTATCTTTGATTATATTATCGCCGGACTGCTCTGGCTTTGCAAATGTGCGATTTGTTTTTCGTTCCTGCTTTTGCAGATTTATCACGGTGGCCGATATTTCCCGCAAACAGGTTTCCGCAATGTCACTGCTTGCCATACCAAGAGCATTGATCGTTTGACGGGTATTAAAATCCGTGATGTGCCGGAAGTCCTCAAAATCAAGATAATCGTCCGCGTCGATACCGCAACGGGTCAGCAGCATATATGCAACGCTGTTGCGGAGCGCCGTCTGATATGCCACTTCTACATTGAGGTCGTCCAGTTCCTCTAAAAAGCTGTCCTCGCGGCAGTACATGAGTTCATTCAGATAGTCGGTGAGGTTATCGTCCACGGCGTTTTTTGCCGCCGAGAGGATGGCGCTTGCCAAATCGGATTTATCTTCTAACTCTCCAAAAGAATTTTCAAGGCTTTCAATGACTTCCGATTCGTACCGCGATTCCATTCTCCAAATAGGGACGGGGCGGGAAAAGCGGCTTTCGTGGGTGTCGGAAATATCAAAGTAATGTTTCAGCCGGGATCTGCCGTTATGCTCATCGTCAAAGACGGCGATCCCTGTCGCACCCTTGTTTACCCAACGCCCAAACTGGCGGTTCCATTTCTCAATTTCCAATACTGCCGTCGCGTCAGGGCGTTGGGCATAAATCAGGATTTGCTCGTCAAAGCGGCATTTGTAATTGCAACAAGCGGAGCGCATGAACGCCGTCCATGCGGCCGGGGTATTCGTTACCCTTTGCAGGGTGGACTCATACGCTCCTGTGATAAGCTGATATTTTGTCATTAGGACACCTCCTTTCAGCGTTCAGGATCATTCTTTTTCGGCTGGTGTAACCGGGGTGTGCCGTTTTGGTCATAGTTCCACGGCTTGACAGCGGGGGTATTCCAGCCTAACAAACTCCCAGCTAACATTGCTTCCTCCTGTGCGCGGGATACGCCAAGCAGAGCATTTTTCGCTGTGGCGATCTGGCGGTTCATAGCAGGGTCGGAAGTGGATTCCCCTTGTGAGAAGTAGCCTTTTTCGCCCATGACAATAAGAATGAGGTCGCCCGAATGTGGCATAACACTGAAACAATCATTTGGCAGTTCATGTTTTCCCGCCAGTTCGGGCAGAAGATAACGGTTGTCATAGGCGAAACAATAAATATCATAAGTGCCTTGATGTGGATTGAGGCGAATATAAAAGCTGTAATCCAGTGTCGCTATTTTGAAGCACGTCATAGACGGATGTGCCGCGCAAAATGCCAAATGGTTATCGCGGGAAGCAAAGGGCGGTTTTTCTCCGTCATCGCGCAAGGAATTGATAAGCTCATCAAATTTATACTTAAAATCAGAGCTTTTCAAATGCGGTTGACTGTCAAACCATGTGGTATGAAACTCTTTACCGCTGCGCCCAAAATCGGCGCGTAAATACCCGATTGCGCCACAACGCTCGGCGGCTTCGCCGCTTAATCGAAAGCAAAAACGAATTTCTTCTTTTTCGGCAAGTAATAACTCATACGCCATTACCGGATTCCTCCTTTTTCTTGTTTTTCAATATCTTCATATCGTCAATGATTTTTAACATACAAAAACCGCAAAATCCAGTTTCGCGGTTTCGGTAGGGACAGGTGGCACAATAATAGACACGCCCGTCACTTATTTTGATTATTCTGTTGTTCATGCGCCGTCACCTACTGTCCCTGTCCGGCTTGTTTTTCGGCTTGTTTGTATCTTGCCGATAATTTATGATACATCCAGTACATTTGTTATGGCTGGCGTATTCTCTCGCCTGCTGTAAAACATCATCCAATGGATAATGCTCGTTCTGTGGACTTTGAAAAACCTCAAAATGTCCACATTTCATTTGGGTGCAATAAACCATGTTCCAAGCAAAGCTGTAATTTTTTGCTTTTAACTCCCGCCATTTGTCGGCTTCCGCCTGACAAGTGGAATTTTGAATAAGCGTGTCGTAATCGGGAAGATATACGCCGTTTTCCTTTTCAGACATAACCTGATAATTGATTCTGTCGTTCATCTCGCGTCACCTCTGTCCTTTTTTTGTCTTGAAAAAGAATGATTTATTTCCCTCTTTATTTCAGACGGTTTTTTCTTATTTTTAATTTTAGTAATACACATGGGCTGTCCCACTGTGCTGTGGTTTTTTATAGCCGTTTCAAATATCTTTTCATCACGATATAAATTAGCTTTATATGGCATACCTCGCTCAGTTAAAAAATCTATCCGCCCGATAACAGGTAAATCACCATATCCGATTATTTCAGGATATTTACTTTGTTCAATGGCATATAATCCTTTATCAAAGTTTATAACCTCATTCCGATTTTTGGCTAAATACATATCATCATGGTACGGAGCAAGATAAACAGGGAAATCAAGATCAAACAACTCCAACGCTTTGTAAGGATCAAGGGTATATATTTCTAAAAGTTTTAATTCATCCTCGCTAACCATATATTTATCTTGAAGAATCAAAACTCTTATACCACTTGCTACTGTTTGCCAATCAAGACATTCAAGGTGAATGATTTGATTATCGTCACGGTATCGAAAATGCAATCCGGCATTATTGTAATGAAAATCATACGGTATAAAGGGTAAATGATGGTCGAGTGAAGCGCCAAAACCGAAATTATAGCTTTCTCTCAGATAATTGGCGAAATCTGTATTACTCGGCTTGCGCGTCATATAATGACATTGAACATAAACATTGCTTGGGATTATTCTTTTTCCTTGAGTATCGTAAAAGCCTAATCTTAAAACAAGACTTATAACTTCATCCCTGTTTCGCGGTTTCATGTGCATAACCTACCTTTCATCTATACTTGTTTTTCAATGATAGAACAATCACCTTGCGTCGCCTTTATCTTTCTTATCTTTATTCGGCTGTGCCGTGTCTTTTTCGGCTTGTAAAACAGCCAGCTTTTTGACCGCCCAATCGGGCATACATTCCGGCTTAATCTCACCTAAAATCTCATGGCGGCGCACATATCCTTCGTGACCGTCTGAAAGGCGCTTATAGTATACCTTTGTGCCAATAGGGTTCGGCAATGCGCCGTTACCGCCCGTGACCAATATAATCTTGACTGGCGAAATTGATCGTTCAGATAGTGCACCAAGAATAAAAACTCCTCCTTATTTATTCATGAAGTACGAATAAACTCAACTCATTTCAGATAGTACGTAACGTACTGTTTGTAAAAGACTAAGAATTTGACATTGAATCATCCGATATTTCATGGTATAATAATTTTGCTTTTACTTGTATGCAGGATAGGGCAACGCTGAGGAGCGACCTGAGCGGCATACAAGGTTTGGCAACAGGGACGATACTTTGGTGTCGTTCTTGCTTTGTCCTTGTTGGAAAACAAAAGCGATAAACCTCGGGGTCTGGGGCAGCGCCCCAACTGCCTTTCTGTCGCAGTTACGTTTAACAATATGATTTTGCACCAAAAATCAATAACAACAAATACTTCTTATCTTTAATAAAACAGGCATTCAGAAATTGTTTCAACCATCTGAATGCCTGTTTATAATACAAGATTATTATTTTTGTGCTTCTATATTAAAAGTAATTTATATAACAAAATGTCCAATTTCGTCATTTGCTGAAATTGGACATTTTAAATGATTTCAGGTACTGTGAAAGATCATGCGTCGGAACTATCAATGCTTGCTTTATCCTTTTTCTCAAACATTTTACTGTGGTCTTTGCCTCCGCAGAGATGAATCGTTCCGTCATATGCGTCCATTTTGGTTGTTTCAGCCGCATATTTTTCATCTGCTTCGGCTTGTGTCAATGTACCTGCTGTCACGGCTGCGTCAAGCTTTGATTTTGTTTCCGCCAAATAAGCTGTTTTAAATTCGTCCACTTTACCGGCTGCTACAAGCAAGTCGCCAATCTTACCGCTTTTTACTGATTCCTTGATTTCATCTTCGGTTTTACCAAGCACTGAAGCGGCTACCTTAATTACATTTACATTCGTTGAATCTTTAGCCTCTCCACCTTTGTCTTTTCCGCCTTTTGATAATTCAGTGGAGCCATCCCACGCGGCTATTTCAGCTTGCTTGGAGGCGTATTTTTCATCTGTCTCGGCTTGCGTCAATGTGCCTGCTGTAACAGCCGCGTCCAGTTTGGTTTTAAGCTCTGCCAAATAAGCAGTCTTAAAAGCGTCAAGCTTTCCGGCATCGGTAAGCTGTTGATATAAGGATAAGCCCGATTTTACGGCCTCTTTGATTTCATCCTCGGTTTTGCCTAAAACGGAAGCGGCAATGCCGGTTGCGCTGACATGAACGCTGTCCTTTGGCTTTGTTTTTTCTGAGGTGCTGTTGGCGCTTGATCTATTGGATGAATCCGCGGCGGATGTGTCGGTATTTGATGACGCTGCAAAAACAGTCAATCCCGCACCCAAAACCAATACCGCGCTCACACAACATAAAACAATTAGTTTTAATGGTCTTTTCAAACCATCATCTCCTTATTTGATAAATTGGTTTATTGGATTTACATTTGCATCAAGCATTACTTCCACATTGGATTCACCTCCTTCCGTGGTGTCTTTTGTTTTACCGGCCGGGTCTGTTACCGCCTTGATTGCCGCCACCCTGCTGACCATCCATACCTCCACTGGTGCCGATCGTCGCGGTCGCAGTGCCGACCAATGTGCCGTTCACGTATACGCTGTACGATTCACCGGTTTTTATATCCGGCGAGCTGACCAGCACGGAAGAATAGCTTTTTTGCGGGGTATAGCTTACCAATACGGTACCGCTCGAAGATTTTACGGTTATGGCCGCGCCCGCTGCTTGTGATTGGACGCTCAATTTTATAGTTGGCTGCGTAGAGCTGGTGCTTACGTTTCCGGCTGCCACGGCGCTTGTGCCAACAAGGGTTCCTCCATTTATGCTGAAGCCCCTTTCGGTGTCTATCGCTTCGTCGCTGGCGGAGGTCGGACCGTCCACATAGAGCGTGCCGCCCGTCATCACGGCGCTGCCGTTGGAATCGATGCCGTCGCCGCTGGCGTTGACATAGATATCGCCGCCGCTGATGGTTAAAAGCCCGGATGAACTGCACACATTGATTCCGTCATCGGTGGCGTAAACGTTGATTTTCCCTCCGTTCAGGTTAATGAACGCTCCTTCAATACCCTCATAACTGTTCTTAATGTCGATGGTCCCGTTATTTATTGTTACCGTACCGTCGGCGTGTATGCCGTCATCACCGCTCTGCAAAGTGAATGTGCCGCCGTTTATAGTGATATCACCGTTGCAGTGAACGGAATCGTCATAAGCTGAAATAGTGAATGTTCCGCCGTTAATGATAATGATTTTGTCACTCTTTAACCCTTTATAGCTTCCTGTGGTGGGGTTGGTCCCCGATACGACCCCGTCGTTGTTCGTAGCATGGGAACCTCTCTTCAAGCTTCCGCCCGGCCAGCCGCCGCCTGTAGTTATAGTGAATGTCCCGCCGTCGATCTGCAATGTAGTATAAGCCTGTATGCCGTCGTTGTATGCCGAAATGTTAAATGTTCCACCTTTTATAAGAACCCAGCCTTTATTTGCATCGGTATCGTTTGTGGACTTTATACCGTCCCCGTCACTTGTTGTAAGGTTAAACTTACCGTCTATGATTGTTACGGAATCTTTGCCGCGAATCGCGACATTAACGGATTTCACGGTAATATTCCCACTCGCTATAACTAGGTCATCCTTTGTAGCGATCCCATGGTTGAACTTGCCGTTAACCGTAAGCGCGCCTTTGCCATTGATAGAAAGGTCGCATTTGCTGAAAATGGCGGCGTTCGGCTCTTCTTTTTCAGCGTCGGCGTATGTGTAGGACTCTACGTCGGTAATGGTGTTAGTTGTACCTTCAGCGAGGATCACAACCAGCTTTCTGGCTTTCGAGACATAAATTGCGGCGTTTTTGTCAGCCGTTATATCCACACCATTCAACACCAGTCGCACAAGGTCGTCTTTTGTTGCGTTGATGATAATCTGTCCTTTGGTCAGCGTGCCGCTTACCACATAGGTTCCCGCCGCGGTAATTGTTACCGTCCCACCTGTTACCGCAGCGCCACTGCCGGACACAGCAGCTGTTGTACCGGTCAGGGTGATTATTGTGGAAGTGGAAGTATCCCATGAGCTGTCTGAATCCTCGTCTTCATACTTTTCAGCGATGCTTACATTTACAGTATCAGTTTCGCTTTTTACAGTATTGCTTTGATTACTGCTGTCACTCGTATTGTTCTGATTATTTGTACTACAGCCTGCTATCAGTAAAATCATAGCAACCGAAATAAATAATTCAGTTAATTTTAAAAAATAATGGTTTTTCATTATAATCCATCCTTTCGATTGCAAAATATAATTTAAAATTCACTTTGCGGTGGGTCGAGGACTAAAGTGATATTAAGGTTACCGTTCCGGCATCGCAGGTCGTCGATAAGCTCTTTTTCATCGACATTGTCTTTGCTGGTTATCACATATTGCAGCTCATATAAGCTGCCCAGCTCGGCGGTCCGGAGTTGCAGGAGCCTGTAATATTTGGTATATTTATTCAAAATACCATCAAAAGCATTCTGGTAGTCAAGGTTTTCAGGAATGGTGATTTTCAAAAGCTTTTGCGTTGCGTCCGGATGTCCGAATTTTAACAGCTCAAGAACTATCATAACCGCGCACAGAATAACAGCCACAATAACTCCGTATACAATGTAGCCCATACCGCAGGAAAGCCCTACCGCCATTGTAAACAGGACGCAGGTGATGTCTTTTGCGTCGCCGAGTGCGCTCCGGAAGCGGATAATGGAAAAGGCTCCCGCCAAACTGAACGCCCTTGCCACCGAATTACCCACCAGTAAAATAATAATAGTGATAACAGCCGGAAGGACGACAAGCGTGAGCGCAAAGCTTTGGGACGGTGTCCGGGTCTTATGCGTTTTCATATACGTGGCGCTGATCATCAAGCCTAAAACAAGCGCTACCCCGATTGACAACAACAAGTTCCCAATTGTGAAATTTGTGTCGCTGGTGACTGTGTCAAAAATTGATTCAAACATTTTCTTTTCCTCCTATATTATTGCCGATTATAAAACCTCCAAAAAATCAAGCAAAAAGCTTTCATATATGGGTTTTTGCGCGGAATTTTTGGTAAGGTTTTAATGAGGGGATAATACTATGCCGGTAAATTTATTCCGGAATGGTTCGGGACCGGCACATAAATAATACTTTCTTCCGGAACATTTTGTGTAAGTGAATTTTTATACTCCGAGCCATATTTTGAATAGCTCGACGAATATACACTGTATTCGGAGAGCAAACGGGTCAGCCAAACCGGTATGCTTTGCGCGGTCTTGATCTCCATGACCCACCTGCCGGGTTTCAATTGACTTTCGCCGTACACGCCGGATTCCAGCCGGAGATCGGTCCGCCGTGTTGTGATCGCGGTATCGAATGATATCCTTAAATCGGAATTTCCCTCTTCAAAATATGCCCTGCGTTCATATGACACATATGACATTGGTTTTAATTGATACCGCTCTATAATATACTGCACCTCTCCAAGCACCTGCCGGTTCATGTAGGGCTGCATATCGGGCAGCTCGGCGGTCCGAACAAACTCATAGGCCTCATGCGGCTTCATCGCGCTTCTTCTTTTATTGACAAGCCCGCGGAATTTTTTCTTGATTTCCATATACACTTGGGATTCGGCGCTGGGTGTGCCGTAAGAACGCAGCCGCAGCTTTTCCTTATACACCGGTTTTTTAATGGACGTACGGATCAGGTAGCTGTCGTCGGTGTCATAATAGATATTGCAGACTGAATACGTTTCCTGCTGCCTGTTATACTCGTCCGGTTCCATATAATCCGATAGCCGCAGTTTTAATTTTTCATAAGTGCCGGAATCGATTATATATTCTTTTTCGTGCCTGTTAAAAACTTCAATTGCCATGATATTCATCTCCTTTGCTTTCTATGGTCTTAGTATATACAGCTTTTGTGTAAGCAGTTTGATACGAAAGGTCAAGTTTTGTGAAAATGGGCGAAAAAAATCCTCACCTAAATTAGTGAGGATTTAAGCTGTTTTCTATTATTTTTGTTTGCTATCTTATCAGTCGTGTTTCTTCTCTTATATAAAATTTGCCTCTGATCCTTTATGCACAGTTTACTCGTCCGCTTTTTCCTGATGTATCTCCAGTGAATATCCGTCGCTGATACAGGTAACTATCCCGTTTGTTGTAAAATAAACCTCGGCGCCGGCTTGCTCAAGGGCCGCCGCCGTTTCATCAGAGGCAGGTTCGTCGTCCGAACAGGTGATAACGGCATAATCCGGAGATACCGCCTCGAAAAACGCCTCGCTTCGCTTATTGAAATCGCCGTGATGCGGCACCTTTAAGAAATCATGCTTTATATTTTCCATAGCAAGCAGTTCCTTGAGCCGGTCGGCCATGGCGTCGCCCGCAAAAAGAAAGCTTTTTTCACCATGCCGTACGCTGATGACGAGGGAAAAATTATTGACATTATCATACTCTGTTTTTTCGGAAGGATAGATGTCAAATGAAACAGCATCCAGTGTAAAGCTCAGAGTCTCATGAAGCGAAACCGGCGTTATACCCGCTTTGCCGAGCGCCTTCAAATAGCCCGTGTATTGAGTACTCTCTTCCTCGTAATCCGGCTGGATGACATTTTGAACCGTCATGAGGCGCAGAACCGTATCCGCGCCGCCTACATGATCCTTGTCGAAGTGGGTAATAATCAGGTAATCAATCGTATCGACTCCCTGCTCATGCAGCGCTTGCACAATGATGTCGCCATCCTCGTCATAACCGGTATCAATCAGAACCGTGTGATGCGCGGTTTTAAGGATGATTGCATCCGCCTTGCCTATATCCAAAACAGTGATTTCCAGCGTTCCGTAATCTGTTTTAGATGAGCAAGAACATAGAATAGCTGCAAGGCATACAGATATGACGAGCAATATGATAATAATTTTCTTCAACTGTTATCACCTTCCGGAATCCCGATCCATTTTAATTAAAAACAACCTGTACAACTGCTCCGCCGCTTCCTAAAGTTACCTGTATCGTGCTATCGGTATATTCAGTCGTTTTCCCACTCGCGGTATCAGTCACAATAAATTTTACAAATGTGTGTCCGTCAAGCGCGACAGCGGTAAATGTTTGAGTGGTTCCCGCAAAATAACTGCCGCTCCACGAGGAAGCGTCGGTTACACCTCTCGTTCCGGCTGTAATATCAGTGTCGTTGATGCGGATGTACCCTTGCCCGTTATTGGTATTCAAAGTCACGGTTACTATGTCAGACAGGGAAAATCTGCTCTGTAAAAAGCCCTGCATATAGCCTGTGCGTTCCTGCGCGAATTGGATCATCTTATTGATACTTGCTTCCCACGAGCTGACGCTGGACACCGAGCTTGGATAGCGGTTGGCCTGCTCTGAAATGGCCGGTTCGATTTCCGCTTTCATCGCGTTGATGGCGGCGACTACTGTGTCCGTATCGTAATTGGTATTCATAATATCGCAAAAACGGTTAATGAATTTCGCTTTGAACTCCTCATTTTCCAAAAGCTTCCTGAAGAACAGCGTGCTCTCGGCGGATGTGAAGCCCATGCCACCGCCCTGACCGCCGCCTGTGGATGAAGAACTTTCATTGAGCGCGTGCAGCAGGGTGTTGTTCGACTGGGTTGTTTGTAAGCCAAAGCCCCAGTCCATGTCCTTGATGACCCAGCGGAATCTGCCGTCCATATACCAAACCGCCGTACTGTCATAACCGCCGTTATCGGTTTTATACCGCCAGAACACGTTGTTATTGCCCGGCCAGTCCGTGTTGCCGGAATAAATATTGGTGATATAATAGTCGATAAAATTATCGACATCCAGATATTCCTGAGCCTTTTTATAATTCTCATCGCTTGTCAGGGAATTGTTGTTAAAGAAGCTCCGCATTTCATTGTAAAACGCAAGATCGCTTTCGTCCCCTTCGTTGACTTCGGGCGTGCTGCTATTGGACGAAATTTCCAGAATAGCTACTTTATCCTTATCAATATCGTAATGATTCGCGAAATAGTAATTGTCATAGCGCTCCCGGATATTGTATATGCCCCAAAATTCACCATTAACAAAGGCGATACAAGGGCGGGACGCCTGTGTATCCACGTTCAGATCACTGACCAGCGACTGCATCAGCGCGTCCCGGAACAGCGAGCCGGAATTATCGTTGCCGCTTGAGCGCAGGATGATCCGCTTGAAAGAAGTAAGAATGTCGTCGCTGTAGGAAGTGGTCAGCCCTTCGAACAGCTCATAATCAATGGACTTGTTTTCTTCGTCATAGCTGGATCTCGCATAAAAGCGCAGGGCTTTCTGTGCTAACGAGCGGGTAGTGCCGCCGTTGATACGAACCCCCATACTTTGGGAAATGACAGATGTACCGTCCGCCTCGAACATTTCAAAATAAACCGCGCGTTCCCAATCCGAGCCGGATTGGTTGTAATTGGCATAGATTCCTGTTGAGCTGTCATAGAAGTTATCCGCATCGGTAACAATGGAGACAAACGGCAAACTGCCGTAACGGGTGAAGATATCCTCGCTGACAAAGTAGGACTGGGCGGAAATATTGGACAGCATTTCTCCGCTCGCTGAAAACACCGCCGCTTTGACCACGGTTCCCTTGAACACATTTTCAGCGGGCGCAGATGAGGTACTATTTCCACCACCCGCGGCAAGCGCTAATATATTTTCTTCTGTTATATCCTGGGTGGCTGCATTCGGTCTTATCTTTCCGCCGTTATCATTGCCGTCGTCGTTATTAGGCCCATCCCCTCCGCCGGGCAGACCACCACTTGATCCGCTTATAACAATTGCGGAAAGCAGGTTGTCCTCGCCGGTTCTGTCGGCAATGGTTAATTCCTTAGTATACTGGGTCGATTCGCTTGTGGGATCACTTCCGTCCAGAGTATAGCGTATGACTCCGTTTTCAATATTAGTTGAAAGCTGTAACGAAAACTCCTGTTCATACAAGCCTCCGGATTTGGAAAAAACCACGCTGCCGTCATTGCTGACGTAGCTTTGGCTTGATGTGTCAGTGCTGTTACTATTTTCTGACTTTTTGTCACATCCCACAAGGGATAAAACAAAAACAGCCGCCATACAAACGGCGATATATCGATTAATGATTCGATTCATAATGCAAGCCTCCAGTTTCTTTAATTGCCTTAGTATATACGATTTGTGTGACGGCAGTTTGATACGAAAAGCCAGGTTTTGTGAAAATGAGCGAAAAAGCCTCACCTGAAATCAAGTGAGGCTTTAAGCTGTTTTCTATTTAGGAACGCAAGGTTCCCGGCCCCCGTTCGAAATCTCTGATTTCGGTAACGGGTGGGGTTCTTATTTTTTAAGTTCAAACCAGAACGTACTGCCGATTCCGACTGTGCTTTGGACACCGAATTTGGCATTGTGCATGATAAGGATATTTTTAACGATAGAAAGCCCGATACCGGTACCTTCCTTGGAACGTACATGCTCTTTTGATTTATAATATTTATCCCAAATATAGGGAATCTCATCCTCCGCGATGCCAACTCCATTGTCCCTTACTTCAAAACGAACGCTGCCGCCCATATCGTTAAGATTGATGCTGATGGTTTTATCCTCACTCGCGTAATTCACGGCATTGCCGATCAAATTATACAAAACCTGTTCGATCCGCGGCTTGTCGGCAAGCACGTACAGGTCGTGCCCAATATCTGATTTTATGACATATCCTTCATGTTCAAACAAAGTTTCAAAACGGGAAATTATATTTTTAACCGTTTCACTCAAGTTGACATTTTGAAGGTCGATATTTTCATTTCCAGACTGTAAAACCGAAAGATCCAAAATATCGTTTACAAGCTTTTCAAGACGCACGGTTTCATCCTTGATAATTTTCAAATGTTTTTCTCGTTTTTCCCTGTCGTCTCCAGAAACTTCTTCAATCATTTCGGTATACCCTTTGATCATGGTCAGGGGCGTCCGTAAATCATGAGAAATATTGGCGATCAGTTCACGGCGAAGCTGTTCGACCTTTGAAAGCTCACGAGCCGTATAGTTAAGGGTGGCCGATAGTTCGTCAACCTCCGAATAATACCCATTTTCAAACTTGACCGAATAATTGCCTTGTGCAAGCTGCCCCGCGGCTTTTGTGATTTTTACAATCGGATTTGACAGCTTTTTCGAGATGAAAAATGCTATGACAAAACCCAAAAGCAGTGAAATCACCGTTACATACACAAGTTGGGTGCTGAGTATCTCGGTCGTAGCGTCAAGCGGCTCCAGCGATGTACTTATATAAAGAACGGCGTCTTGTAAATCAATCCCGTATATTAATGTTTTCCCATTATTTTGATTTTTGGTATATGAAATAACCCCGGCATCGCTTTGCCGCAATCTGCTCAAAAAATCATTGTAATCCTCGGGCAGGGGACGTTGGTTTTCTTTTCCTCCGGGTCCGCCCTGTTTTCCTCCGAGGCCGTGCTCATCTGAATTATAGATAATATTGCCGCTTTGATCCGTAACATAGACAAGAAACGAATTTTTAAAAGTAAGCCGGTCAACGGTATTTTCAAAATCACTTTGTCCGTAGCATTCGACGATTTCATTTGCCGCCGATTCGATTGTTTTTATTTTCATGCTCTCATAAAAACTGTTTAAGAATACAATCTGTAAAAGCCAGATCAGGATCAGTATGGCGGCTGAAAAAAGCGCAAAATATAACCAAAGCTTTACCCCGAGACTTCTAAAATTAAATTTCAAGCTTATATCCCACCCCTCGTATCGTGACGATATAATCCCTGTACTGTCCCAGACTGTTACGCAGCATTTTGATATGTGTATCCACCGTACGATCTTCACCGAAGAACTCATAGCCCCAGACCGCGTTCAGCAGCTGTTCACGAGTTAATACAATGTTTTTGTTGATTGCCATATGGTAAAGCAAATCATATTCTTTGGGAGTAAGTTCAACTTTTTCGCCGTCGATGTATACGTTTCTGCCGGGTGCGTCTATGCTAACTCCGCCAACAATCAACAGTTCCGGCTTTGCATCTATTTGAGGAGAATAACGCGCTACAATGGCGCTTATCCTTGCCATAAGCTCTTTGGGCGAAAAGGGTTTGACCATATAATCATCCACTCCAACCTCAAAACCGAAGAGCTTGTCGTATTCTTCACCACGGGCTGAGAGCATGAGAATCGGAGTTTTCTTCGATTTGCGTATCTCCTTGCAGGCGGAAAAACCGTCCATCCTCGGCATCATGACATCCATGACGATAATGTCAAAGTCATGTTCTTTACAAATGCTGACCGCCGCCATGCCGTCCTCGGTTTCTGTGACTTCATGGCCTAAAAATTCAGCGTATTCTTTTACCATCGCCCGGATATTTTCTTCATCATCGGCAACTAATATTTTATACATAATTAATGCTCCTAAAAGTCTTTTCCTATATGATACCATTTTTCTGCACAAAATTAAACATGATAATACATTTTCATTTTATTTGCGGAATGTGATAGCTGTATGTCGTGAACTGATTTTTAATGTGAAATCTAATATAAAATAATACTATTCCTAATAAAGAACATGGATTGATTGTGCAAGAAATCTCAGTCCATGTTCTTTAGATTTTTAAGATATAATTTTATCCAAAGGAGGTAGTGCAGCACGTGCTATCCGTGCAAAAACACTTTACAAAATATGAAAGGATAACTTATGAAAATCGAATGTTTCAAAACCAGCACCCAAAAAACCCGGTATCTCCTTGTCGACGCCTTTGGAAATCCCATTGTTCCCGTCATGCAGTTTTTAAAGTTTAAAGACAACTGTGGACGAGCCCGCAACACCTTGCGAGCCTATTGCTTTCATCTGAAATATTTCTATGAATATCTTACGTTCATAGAAAAGAATTTTAATGAAATCGAGATTGATGAATTAGCAGGTTTTTTAAGATGGCTTCAACAGGGGAAAAATCCGCGAGTAATTTCACTTGTTCCGGAAAAGCCCGCACGTTCGGCTAAAACCATAAATGTGTATTTAGGCACAATTTATGAGTTTTACAATTACCTTTTCCGTCATGAGGATTACCGGATCAGATTGTCGGACAAACTCACTTTCAAAATGTCCAACAGCAGAAGAGGATTTAAAGATTTTCTCTATCACATCAATAAATCCAAGTATTTCGACGCAAAGCTTCTCAAATTGAAGGAACCCAAGCAATGCATAAAAACAATTTCAAAGGATGATATTTCTAAAATTTTAAGAGCTTGTTACACTGTCAGAGACAAGTTTCTAATTCAACTGCTATGGGAAAGCGGGATGCGGATCAGCGAGGCATTGGCTCTATGGCTTGAAGATTTTGAGCCGGACGCAAGGCGTATTCATATCCACGACAGGGGAGAGTTGCAAAACCTCGCGGAGATTAAAACGATTTGCAGCCCGCGGACATTGGATGTATCCAGCGATTTAATCAATCTTTACTTTGATTACATTGCTGCCGTACATACCGATGAAGTTGACACTAACCATGTTTTTATTAAACAATGCGGAGCCCGTAAATATGAACCAATGGAATACAGTGATGTGTCCGCGTTGATACTGCGCTTGAAAGCTCGTTCGGGAATACATTTCACGCCGCATATCCTGCGCCATTCCTCATTGTCAGAGCTTCGACGATGCGGGTGGCCGGTGGAGTTGCTTCAGAAACGGGCAGGGCACGCGTTTGTACAGTCAACATACGTCTATCTTCATCCGGATGATGGCGAACTGCATGAACAATGGCAAAAGTCCGAAGAAAAAATGAAAATAAACAAAGGAGAACAATTACAATGAGTTTAGCGTATAATCTGCAACTTATCCCAAACATGGAGAAACGCCATGAAATCAAAGCGTTTTTGAAAAACACATATTGGGACAAGGATATTTGGGTATTCGGTAATGATGTTTTCGATCATCGCGGAAAAAAATTTTTGCATCCCGGAGCAAAGCTAATTTTCACACATTTCAAACAATCATTAAGAGATGAACTAAAATACTTTTTTGCAACCAGACTTATTGAAAAAAGTATTAGGGCATCAACTGTTTTTTCGGAATACCAATACTGCATGAAACATTTTTGCGATTTCCTCAATGAACATTATCCGGAATTGAACAGCTTTTCGGAATTGGAATTTGAAGAAGTCATAAACAAGTGGAGGCCATATATACTTAATCTCGGGCTTGCCTATGATACACAGACATCATACCGGGCACAGGTATATCAGCCGTATATTTTCTTTACGGAGTTTTATGACACGCGCGATGAATATGAAAAGGACATTTGGGACTGCCGTAAAATCACGGGAGCCAATTATCGGCTGAACACAGCGAATTATCGAATCAACTTCACTTTTGTTCCGGTTGTTTTCCGTAAATTCGTTCAGCGGTATATTAAGCTGAGATTGACCATACGCTCTGTATCGCAATGCAGGACTGAACTGCTTTCCCTGTCACGCTTCTTAAGCAACATACATCAACAGGAGCCTCATTGGACGAATTTAAATGAGCTAACTCGATCCCATATGGAAAGTTATCTAATTTCATATTTAAATTCCGTAAATACGTGGAAACGCCAAAATGTTGATCATTTATGCTCAATCAAATCTTTTTTGGAATACATGCAAAGATTAGATTATTCGGAGGCTCCGGCAATATCGTCCGCAGGTCTTATTTTCGATGAGGATATACCGAGCTGCCCTAAAATTTCTCACCTTTCAGAGTGTGTCAAATATATTCCTGAAGGTGTTATTGTACAGTTGGAAGAAAATCTTGAGCATTTGACGCCAAAAGAATATATTCCGATTGTACTCCTGCTACTGGCAACAGGCTGGCGCATCTCGGATGTTTTGAATTTACGGTATGATAAATGTCTTGATCATACTCCACAGGGATGGTATTTATGCGGGGATATTCAGAAAACCAATATTATTGATCATCGCGTACCAATTACCGACGAAGTGTATGCCGCCATAAAAGCAAGTGTTGATCTTGCTGTGTCAAAAAGCACCGAGGAAAACAATCCGCGTCATTTGCTTTTTAACCGTTATTTTGGGAAACGCATGGGAAATTGCCCTGATAATACACGTATCAGCGAGGCGCTTAACAGACTATCGAAAAAATGCAATATTACAGATGATCAGGGCAATATCTACTATTTCAGGTGTCATGCATTCAGACATACCAAAGGGGTTGAACTCATCAATAATGGTATGAGCCTTATTCATGTGCAAAAATGGATGGCGCATATGTCGCCTGAAATGACATTGGTCTATGCCCGCATCCTCGACATTACGCTTCGAAAGTCATGGGAAGAAGCTACCAGAAAAGGGCTTTTTCGTATTGATAAATCAGGAAATATCAATCAGATAGATATATCTAAAATTCAAAATGAGGATTTAATTGAATGGGAATACATTCGTCACAATCTTGATGCTGTTAGGATGCCTCTTGGATTTTGTATGAAGCCCAAAAAGCAGGAATGCCACTCGCAGCTTAATCCATGTCTTACTTGCCGTAATCTTTGCACCACGCCTGATTTCATCCCACAATACGAAATGGAAATGCGTGAGACAAGAGCCTTGATTGAAAAAGGAAGAGCACAAGGGCGGGATGTTTGGGTGGAAAAAAATTTATGCCTGCTATCTCGCTATAAAGAAATCATTTCCGTATTGAAATCGGGTAAAACCCGGCACCTTGCCGGAAAGCATGGGCGTGAATATATTGGGGAGGAACGCGAAAATGCCAAATAACAACCGAAACACTTCTGGCCTTATAGCGCACGCCGCTTTACGCAGCCAACAAGCCTATATGCGTATTGACAAAGCTATCCGGGAATTAATGTTTGAAAAAGCCTCTGTAAATTTTAATTCCGTTGCGTTGAGAGCTAATGTGTCAAAAACCACGCTTTACAACAATGCGGATTTTCGCCGAAGGATTGAGACGCTACGTGATCAGCAAAACGCCCTTGCAGACCCTAAACACACAAAAATTATTATGTCAGAAAAAAGTAAGGATGTCCTTCTTGCCGCTAAAAACAAGCGTATTGCAGAATTAGAGGCCGAAGTCGCAAAGTTATCTAATATTCTAAAACGTTGTTATGCAAACGAATATGAAAAGTATTAAGGAGATCAATATTATGAGTAATTTTCAAGAACCATTATGGGACGATATTCAGTTGGAGCAAATCAAAGAACAACAGACGGAGCAATTAGTAGGTGAACTTGTTGATTATATCATTTATCTGTGCGATACGGTTGCCAAATTACGGACAGAAGTAAATGCCCTGACTGAAAAATTCAATCCTGAGTCTGCGCCTGTTTATTATGAAATCCATTCTGATCTATGCAAATCATTTGAGGATCATCCCTGTTTTTCAGAATTTGAGAAACAATTATCCCGCCTTATTAACGAATAAGGCGGCCACGTCTAGCACATAGCCACGAAGCGCTAAACCCTTATTCAAGGGGTTTGGCGCTTCAGCAGTTAAGATGACCAAGCTGGTATTCGCCGCGTTGATATTCCTTGCGGAACACCTCCGCGCGAACCGCCATAACTTTTCCCGTAATATTTTGCTTATAATCGTGGGTATAGCAATGCTCGGCGGTGAACAGGTCGGGTGGTATGGCGCTTTTCTCATGTTCAGCCCTGACCGCTTCAATCTGACCGTTTACGCGGCTTGTAAATTCCTGCATGAGTTCAAGATAATCGTCACCTACTACGCAATGGGAGTATTCGCCCAAAAGCTCATTGTGGGTATAGTCACTGACAAAATAGAAATTGCCGTTTTCCTCCTGCATATTTTCGCCGTAGACAATTTCCTTGTCGCCAATGTGAATTGCCTGTTTAATTTCATATCCTGTTTTTCCAACCATGCGTTTGCCCTGCTCGGCTTCTACTTGCTCTTTCAATTCAGAAAGACTTTTCAAAAGCGGTTTTGACACGCTGACATATTGTAAATGGCTGTTAAAGCAGTTGGAAATGTCCTCAATGTCCTTCATATAATCTTCAATCAAAGAAACATCGTTTAGATTGCGTTCAACTTCTTCGGCGGTTTCTTCCACCGTTATATCTTCGTAATAATCGCGGTCATCATGAGCGTGTAAAAACGCGGCAACCTCTGCCGCAAGATTTTTTGTGTTCATTTTTAAGTCCTCATTTCAAAATATATTTGTTGGCGGCTCTGCCGCCGTCATTGTGGTATTGCGGAATTACGCTGATGTAACCGCTGTCGCGCAGCTTACGCAGATTTCGGCTTACCGTGCCTTTGGAAATGCCCAACACCTCGCTGATCCGGCGCTGCGGAATGATTACCGAATTGTCCGTGTCGATGATGTCCAGCATTATAAGAAATAATAGCTTGCCGGACGGGGTGGTGTCCATTGTGCCGCAAAGCCTGTATTTTGATAAGTTTTGCATAATATCAAACTCCTTTTTTAGATTTGGATATGTTAAAGGAGCGGCTCCTTTAGGAAACCGCCCCTTGCTCAAAGGTTATTTCTTGTTTTTCTTACGGATGTGCAGCCAAATGGCTGCGCCTACGATAAAGATGACAAGGATTATCGCCATAATGGTTTTAGCATCCACTTTTTACTCCTCCGTTTCTTCGATTTTCTTTTTTCTGCGTTTACTTGCAACACCAAGCCCGATCAGCGCGGCGGCTGAAATGCCTGCAAGCGCAATCCATAAGCCGACGTTGCTGTCATCACCTGTTTTCGGATTATCGGGAGTGGGGATTTTCTCATTGGTTGCCGAAAGCTCTACCGTCGTGCCGTTTTCCGTAATATCAAAGGAAATCTCGGTCTTTTCCAGCTTATAGCCCTCCGGCGCTTTGGATTCCACCAATTTATACCCGAAGCCGTAAGGTAGATTTTCGATAAAAATTTCGCCGTTTTTGTCCGTGGTGTAGCTGCTTATCAGGTTGCCGTCAGGGTCGTACAGGTCAAACACCGCTCCGGCCAGCTTCGCGCCGCCGTCCTTATCGGTCTTAATCAGCTTCACGTTGCCCCGGATTAGCTTGTTTTCAATCTGCAATTCCGTTACCTGTTCGTGAGCGACAACAGCGGCCTGTTCCTCGGACAGCACATAGCCGACAGTCAGGTCGGAGGCAACCTCTTTCACCTTGTAATCCCCGGCTAATAAGCCCTCGATAATGATACAACCATCCTCATCCGTTTCAAATTCACCATTGTAATCCTCGCCCGTCAGGGTCTTGCCTGTAACGGTAAATTTCACGCCTGCAATCGGGACAGACTTGCCCTCAAAGGTCTTGATTATTTTGAGGTCGCCCCGCATGAGCTTGTTGTCTATGGTCATTTCGGCTATTTCATCAGCCGCGACAACCGCCGTCTGTTCGGGGGATAAAACGTATCCGGCAGTGAGTTCGCTTTCCAATTCCTTTACCACAAATTCACCGATAGGCAGGTTTTCCAGCAGAATTTCACCGTTTTCATCGGTGACGGCGTTGATAACAATTTCTATTCCAGTAACGGTCACGCCTGTAATGGTAAACGGTACGCCCGCAATCGGGGTTTCGCGTCCTTCAAAGGTCTTAATCACTTTGAGAGAACCGCGCAGCAGTTTATTCTCAATCGCTTTGCCGTCATTCGCGGTCAGCTTTACCAGCGCGGTATCCTGTCCCGCATATTCAAACACAACGGGATATTGCGTATCGGAGGGACGGTAGGCCGCGTTTGTCGATAGCTCTTTGAGATAAAAGCTGCCAAACGGTAAATCTGTCTGACATACGCCGTGGCCGTTTTCGTTAAGGGAAATAATCTCTATCAGCCCATCGGCGGGAATCACGCTGCCGTCTGCGGCGGTAATATCCTCGGTGGCAAACAGCCCAAAGGTAACGTCAAAGATTTCGCCGTTCATGCCGATACCGAATTGCTCGTCCTGTTCAAGCGATTTATCAAGGCTGATTTCCACGCGCTGCCGCTCGTTGTAGAAGCTCGTTGCGGTTTCGGTCACGCTGATTTCCTGTCCGGCGTAGGTCAATTCTACCTCATGGACTTCTTCATTTAATACCATGCCATAGGGCGCTGTGCGCTCAACCACAGAATAGCGGCCAAGATACAATTCATGGCTTTTCGCCGTTCCCGTATCGTCGGTGGTAATGGTGTCCACAACCTCGTCTTTTTTCGTGCGTACCGTCCCGTCCGGCGTAACAATATCCTCGGCGGCAATGATGTCATAGACCGCACCGGGAAGCCCCTGTACCTCATAAACAGGTTGATAGAAACCTTTGCCAGTCACCGTACTGAAAATCTCGCCCGTTTTTTCAATAATGATAACGCCCTTTTGCGCCATGTTCGGTCTTTCCACCTTAATGACGGTTATGCCGTTTTCATCATTGGAGTTTTCCTGAACCACATCAAATTTGATAGGGGTGCTGTCCAGTACATACCCGTAGGGAGCCTGCACCTCAACCAGTGAATAGCCCTTGCCGTATTCCAGCTTTTCAGGGGTGACAAGATAGCCCTCGTCATTGGTATAGAAGGTGTCGATAGTGGTCACGGTGGGATAGGTGAAGGTCTGCGTGACAAGGCTGCCGTCCGGCCTATAAATCTGGAAACCCGCGCCCGCGTAGGGAATGGTTTTGCCCGTTTCCGCGTCCACCTTGACCACTTTGATATACGATTCAAAATTAGCGTTGTTAATAAGATAGCGGTAGGTTTCACCGTTGGAGCAGATAAACACATCAAAGTCTGCTATAAGCTCACGCCCGTCCCATCCTTTGGTCTGATAAACGGTATACACGCCATAGGGTAAATCCTTTGTTTGTGCAAAGCCGTTTTCGTCACAGGTGAGAATATCGCGTTCAGGTTCCTTTGCCTTTTGATAACTGCCTGCGGATTTCAGATATACTTCAAATTCCGCGCCTTTCTCCGGCGTTTCAATCTGCGTACTGCCGTCGTCCGTATGCTTTATGATGGCGATTTTCCCCTTGATAACCTGTTCCGTTACAGCATTGGATGTGCTGTTATATTCCACGGTATAGAGCTTGGCTTCCTCACCCACCTTATGGGTCGTGCCGTCAAGCAAATATCCCTCTGACGGCTGTATCTCCTTGATAGTCCAGTTGTCGCCGCAGATATAATACTTTGTGGTAAATTTTCCGTTTACATCTGTTACATAGGTGTCCACAAGCTCACCGCCGTTATAAATACCGTAGGTTGCTCCTGCTAAAGAAGCGTTGCCCTGCGGAGTGCCTGCTTCCACGTCGCTTTTGGTTACGGTAACCCTGAACTTTTTAAGGATATTGGAAAAGCTGACGGTAGAAGTCTGACCGCCGATAATGGTTACGGTCTTTGAACTCTGCGGCACATAGCGGTCGTAGGAGGCTTCCGTAATGGTGTAAGTGCCTGGGAACATCCCCTCTACAGAGATTGTGCCGTCACTTCCCGTTGTCACGGTTTTTTCGTAATTATTTCCTGTGATGGTGAACTTGATGCCTGCCACCACGCCGTCCTCGGAAGTCTTTTTCAACGCAAGCGTACCTGTGGGCGTTTCAATGTTGATATATGCGGCCACACTGTCCGAATTTTCCACGCCTGTTACCACGTCCTGCAAGCTGTCATCCCCATAGGCAAGCATTTTTGCACTCTGGCTTACCGTGGGCACGTTATTCCTTGTTGCCGTGATTCTGGCAGAGCCGGAAATAGCGGTGGTGGAGCTAATGGTCAGCTTATTACCTGACTTTGACACGCTTACATTGTTATCGGAACTGGAGAACGTATAATCCGAAAGTACCCCGTTACTGTCTGTCAGGGTGATGGTGTATTTGCCGCCACTGTAGGAAAGCTCTTTTGTGATGCCAGTCTTACTCTCCGACATAAAACTCGGAATGGTGTTGTGTTCTTTCAGCATGGCAACAATCTGGTCATAGGCTGCTTTCGCGCCGCTATTTGCATAGTTGGAGCCAAAATGAAGCTGGTATACATCAGTGCCTGTCTGCGTATAGGAGCCTGTAGGATTTCTGCGGCCTGTTACAAATTCCCAGACAAGGGTTTGTGTCGCAACCCATTTTTCGTCATCGCTTCCTGTCAGGTTGCTCTTATTCCCCTGATACCCATATAAAAGGGCAAGCCCAACGGCTTTCTTCTGGTTGGCAGAAAGGGCATTCCAAGTTGCGGATGAGCTTTCTTTCAGTTTATCGCCTGTATGCAGGGGTACACCCGGCTGAATACAAAAAGCTGTATCCCCGTCCACATACATACGGTATTTGTAATTTCCCGCTCCGCCTGCCGTATAACCGTTAATGACAGCACTCGAATTATATCGCATGGCATTACCGCTTGAATCGTGGGTGAGAGTGAATGAAATCGTGCCGACATCGCCAGTTGCTGCAAAGGCTGTGCTTGCGGGGAACAGCGATATTACTGTGACCACCGCAATTATAAGGGCAACTGTCTTTTTGAAAAATCGCTTAAACATCTGTCTATTACCTCCTGTAAATTTATTTTTGAACATAAAAAATTCCTGCATATTTAGATGCAGGGTGCGAAACGTTTGTGTTACATTTAATTTCCTGCTTACCTGCCGAAAAACAAAAGTATAGTACGGCAATATTATTCTTTTTTCGGCTGGTTAGCTGGTTTGAGGGGGAGAGTGTGAGAGGGGGAACAGCGCAATGCCCCACAGTCAATGAAATAAAAGGGCAGACAGCCCCCTTGTCAGGAGAGTTCTTCAAACTACCTCGCGTCGTTGCGCTGGCGTTCCCGTTGCCGCAAAAGTTCAAGCCCTTTTACGATGTCGCTTTCAATCTTTTGTGCGGGCGTCCCCGGCGCAAAGAATCGGCTGATTTTTTCTTTCGGCAGCTTGAATTGCTCTACCTGATTTGGTTTTTCCTCCTGCATGATAGAGAAAATGACATCTTCACTCAAACGCCCTTCCTCCGAAAACTTCCGCATTTTCATTGCCTGCACATGGGAGGGAGTGCAATCCTCGCTTTCGATAGCCGTATACAGGGATTGCTGTTGCTCTTTCGGCAGGTAGGAAAGCTCCACAGCGGGGCGCATGGCGATTTGCGGCTTTTCGCCTGACTCTGTATTATCCACCATTTGCAGGAGTTCGGGTATTAGGTTGGTTAAGCGGATATACCGTTGGATTTGGGTGTTGCTATCAGAGGATTTGTTCGCTAATAGTTCTCTTGATGTTCTTCCCTCTAACCTCTGTCCCACTGGGACAGAGGTTAAATCTGTCCTTTCGCCTTGTTGCCGCCGCATAGCTTCCAGCTTCATCTTATAGGCGAACGCCTTTTCAGACGGCAGGATTTTTTCGCGCTGCAAATTGCTGTCTACCATGATAATAGTCGCTTCATCATCCGTTAAGTCGCGGATAATACAAGGCATAGTGCCACGCTCGGCCAGTTCGCTTGCCGTTTTGCGGCGGTGTCCGGCAACCATTTCATACCCGCCGCCCTCTTTGGGGCGTACAAGACCGGGGACTAACACGCCGTATTGCTTAACGCTCTCGGCCATTTCCTGCATTTCAGCGTCCATTCTCACCTTAAATGGGTGATTGGGAAAGTCGCTGATTTCAGATAATGAAAGCTCCATTACCCGTTCAAGTTTTGCGTTGTCCCGTTCTTCCTGTGTGGAAAAGAGGTCATCTGCTGACGGCAGATTTAGCTTTAGTTCTCTCGCCATCTGCAAGCACCTCCTTTGTAAAATCGGCATACGCCGCCGCTACCTTGCTGTTTTTGTCATAGGCGTAAATGCTTTGCCCTGCGGCGCTGATTTCGGCGGCTTTCACGGCAATGGGGATTTGCGTTTTGTAGATTTTCAAAACATTGCCGTATTGTTTGCATAATGTGTCTGCTGTGGCTCTCGCCAGATTGGTACGCATATCGGTAAGGGTGAGTAAAACGCCGTCCACCTTTAAGGCGGGATTGATTTGTTTTTTCACCTTGCCGATTGTTTTCATCAACTGTGTCATGCCTTTTGCGGGTAGATACTGCGCCTGCACCGGGACAATGACGGAATCAGCCGCCGCAAGCGCGTTAATCGTAATCATTCCCAAGCTCGGCATACAGTCGATAATCACATAGTCGTACTCATGCTTAACGCGGTTCAGATATTCGCGCAGGGTAAACTCGCGGCTCATGGCGTTTACAAGACTCATTTCCATGCCGGACAACTCAATACTGGACGGTAAGAGGTCAACACCCTCGTCATGGTGCAGGATACCGCCGAAATGCTCAAAGTCCTCGTCATGGATAATCTTTTCCATGACTGTCGAGAGCGTGACGGGCAGGCTTTCATTGTCCGGCCATCCCAAAGCGGTGGTTAAATCACCCTGCGGGTCTGCGTCCACCAAAAGCACCTTTTTCCCCTGCATAGCAAGCCCGATACCGAGGTTCGCCGTTGTGGTGGTCTTGGTTACGCCGCCTTTTTGGTTGCATATCGCTATGACTTTACAATTTGACATTGCGGGTTCCTCCTTTCAATGTATTTAGCCGCCCTTACTCCAAAAGGAGTAAAAACGGCTATGTAACGGAGGAAATGAAAAAAGCCGCTTGTCCTAAAACAAACGGCTTGCGGTATGTATGGCTTATGCTATTTTAACTTTCTTTGTCTTGGCAGTCATAACCTTATATAGAGCGTCGTCCACCGTATCGGTATATTGTCCCTCGCTGTGCAGCTTGGTTTTAAGCTCGTTCAGGCTATGTATGACAAACCGCCATTCGGCTTCATTCAGATAGATTTTTGTTTTCTTCATAGGGCGGCCCTCCTTATACCTTCATTATATATGGGGGGATGCGGAACGGCAAATGTGCGAATATATTAAAAAACCGCCTACAAAACTCTTGTTTCGTAAACGGTTAAAAGTGCTGCAATAAGCCTGTTTGCTGCTGTTTTACGCAATTTTCTAAATTCATCGCTATAAATGTAACACCGGTGTTGACTAAGGCGATACCTCCATACACCAAAATCAGACTTAAGCCGCATGCTACCATAGTCCAGGGAGTATCCTTTTTAGCGTCTTTCGCGGTGACCCCGAAATTAATTACCA
>Ga0153948_1000290_pt1 | contig 26905 bp, 28 predicted proteins | sample TSNJ032MetaG_FD_104696 | JGI IMG/M metagenome (GOLD analysis project Ga0153948, IMG submission 104696) | Attine ant fungus gardens microbial communities from New Jersey, USA - TSNJ032 MetaG | ecosystem: Host-associated > Fungi > Mycelium > Unclassified | place: USA: New Jersey, Wharton State... | reverse complement strand
GTAATCTTCTAGGGTTGTTGAGATGGATAGACAGACACGACAGACATTATTGTCAGGACATAAGCGGCTCAGCCCGGGGGTGTCTTGTCACACGTCGAGGGTGTGACAAGTGACAGTAGATACCCTTGACGCCGTGAGATTCTACCAATGGATTAACACAATTTCTTACATCACCTTCCATCCATTCCAATGAAACAATTCTGTTTTGTCCTTACCCCGGTTAGCCGGGAATTATTGTACACATATATAGGATTCCCCTCCCTCAGTCATCTGCCTTACGGTTACGTCTAAAATATCTTCACTGAGCAGTAGATCCATCTCATATATCAACCCTGATGTTTTCTATAAGAAAGAGGGTGAGGGATTGCCCAGGGCCCTCTACTGACCTGTGATGAGAACATGTGTAGACATGCCATTTTTCAAAGATGTAAGTATTAGTTGTCCTGACATTGGATATTTGAGGCCCTTTGCACCTTGCTACTAGCTTGTTGCAGAATAGAAATGCTGAATCCAAAAATAGATAGATGAAATCATGTGACTGGGACGCGCCTACAATGAGCCCCTTGTTGATCAACGTCTCTTAAGTAACACTGAATCTTGCAACGTCAAACATTGATCATCCAGACTTTGAACTAATTATTCTTTATTTCTATCTCGAGGTCACCTACTCATAGGGCTCCTTGATTGTCTGTAATTGTGACCCAAATCACGGATGCGAAATGGACAGCTTTATACCAAGTGCCGCTGCGCTTCGACTGGTCCAGAGCGCTCTTCAATTCTCTACCGACTCTGAAGCAGTTAGAACATTTATTCAAGATCTACCTGTTCTTTCGAAAGAGCAGGTCTCTCTGGAGGATAATTGCCCTATCTGTCTTGTTCCGTTTTTGGAAATTCTACAAGACAAGGGAAATGGTGAAGAGAATGGTATTACAAAAATTGAAGGATGTGGACATTTTTTTTGTCGCAGAGAGTGAGAAACTCCTCATCTTATCTTTACAATAACTCAATTCGCTAATTGCTTTTTTTTCCAGCTTGATTGAATGGATCAAGATGCATGTATGTCGTATATATATATATCTCAAGTTCCGTCAAGCTTACTGATTCTCTTGTTTCTTCTAGCATTTGAATTGTCCAACATGCCGCTTTCAGTTCATCCAAATTCATACAGATCAAGACGATGCTTCATCCGACGGTGGCGAATATCTTCCTTCTTCTGAAGGGGAAGAAGATATCGAGGTTGATACCAACGCCTCTGAATTTGTAAATTTCCCTGGGGACGATATTTTTGTACCTGACTGGGACGATATCGAGTCGAGTTTGATTGTTCATTCCGCATTTGAAGATCAGGAGGGAGAAGAGGAAGAGGAAATATGGATGGACAATCATGATCCGGAATATGATGACCTTAGTGTTGAAGGAGGGAATTCGGATTTGGAATATATGGGAGAAGAATATGAAGATGCAGAACTTGACCCTGTGATAGAAGAAGGAGAAGATGCCGAGGATTCGTTTTTTGATTCATGTTTAGGGGAAGATCCGGATATCGATCCTTTTCGCTTTGGGTTCCATCAAGTCATAGAACCTGAACCTGAATTTGATCCGGCATATCAAGACGACTCTTGGGATCCTCCAGAGTTCACTACAGCAGAAGAGTACGGGTCCTACGAACCTTCAGATGAAATGGGGTATGAGGCTCAAGACGCGTATTTTGATGATGAGTTAGCCGTGGAAGAAACGTTCGAAGATGAACCGCTTGGATACGAGCCAGATTTTGATCTAGCAAATGAAGCTGAATATGATCTCAATTGCATAGACGATGTCCTTGGTGAATCAGGAGATAATCATCCCGCTGGCGAGTTGATTTCTGACTCTGAACAGGAGAAATCGGAAGTTGAACTGGGTTTGACGAACGGTGAATCAAATGCATATTCGGCGAGGACGAAATTCAAAGATCCGGTATGTTTCTCCTTGTCTTTACCTCGTCAATTAAAGCTCAGTCTTTGCAACCTGTTATCCGAATCTCAGCCAAGAATGTTGATACCGCCGGAACGACTATTCATCACACCAACGACGTGTCATTCTTAAAGTGACTTCGCCATTCTCAAGCTGTACTCTAGAAGACCTCTTGTCTTTCACGCCTTGTATTCGTTTCTGATCTTGTATTTTACTACCCACTTAACTATCAAATCCCTCCAAGTACTTATCAACAGTTTCATTTGTGTCTTTCCACACACCACTCAATTTCCCACTCCATCTAGAACCTTTACCTCCACCTCTGATACCCAGCTTGGTCTTAAGCACATTGCCAAGCTCTTTTACCTTCTGCTCATCAGACCCTGTCACAAGAATGGTATTTAACGAGTTGGGTGTCTGTGCTGAAGGTGATGAGGATAGTACGATCAGATAGGAAGAAACTATTCCCCTCGCTTTGACGTTGTCAGAGATAGCAAAGACAATAGAAGAGAGAAAACCGAGGGGGTTAGAAGAGTCGTCCGTTCTGTGTAGATGTTTCTTCCATGATCCTGCTCCATCTCGGGTATCCTTGATCATTTCATCTACGAGTCCTTTACCGATACAGCCAGCTAATTCAGACTCGACATCATTGACCCGCTTGTCTGCCCTTCTGCGATCATCAACGATTTGTTGCACTCGTTCTGGTACTACAGGAAGTCCAGAGCTGAGAATCGAGGCCGTGGATGTAAGGAGGTTGTGCACGTTTGTGAGATGATGAATTAAACGAGGGCCACAGAGAAAGTAAAGTCGGACAGTGGTCATCGAACCCGAGTTGACATCCTTGCGGGCCAGGGCTTCGGTATGTGGAAGGAGGAACAGTTGTAAATTATGGATAGAAGGAAGGTGCGTACCGCAACAACTGAAGAGACTTAATCGGTATTTCCCCGTAAAAATTTGGAGAAGTCACTTACGGGTTGCGATCGACGCCATCAATAACGACAATCCTTTTCACTCCACCAGTATAGTCCTCAGGTAACGCTTTGCCGACAGACCGACCATTCTCAAGCTTTGATACGGACTGAGACTCATGTCGGTCGAGTTCTTGTACCTCCACGTAAACTCGACGGCCCTCAAAAACTAATCTATTCGCCTCAAGCTGAACAGAAGCTATCTCTTCCTGGGACATGCCCCTAGAAAGCTCTACGTAACACGGTTGCGGATAAGATGTCAAAGACCAGGAGAGGGTAGGGAGACTGAGTCGAGTTTCGAGGAGGGCCGAAAGCAAATGTTGGGAAGTGTGCATTGACATCTACACTCGCATTGAGTAGACTTTATTGGAGAGATATGTGATTCCTCACGTACATGGTCATACCGTCTTTCGAAGTCTTTTGCACCGAGTTCAGCAACTACAGTGGCACCAGGTTCGAAGGATGTAAGAGCAGATTCAACTGTGGTGCCTTCGACAGGAACATAATGAACAGCACAACCTCCGTGTCTCTTACATTGTAAGACTTCCCATTGTTTTCCATCCGTAGTAGTAATCAGACCTGTATCTGTCGGCTGACCTCCGCCCTCGGGAAAAATGACGGTGTCATGGAGAGTCACAAGAATAATCGGACAACTGGGTAGAGTGGGAGCGACGACGGCTTTTTTGCCTTTCTTTCCAGTATCGGAAGTTGGTTGCTGGTAGATCTCGGCACTCACAATAGTTGTGTCAATGGCTTTTCGAAGAGGGTCCCCTACAAAGACGATGAGATCCTAATCAGAGGAGGCTCAAAACCCACGTTGGCAGGCAAGAATTCCAACCGGGATCGGGATACTTTGAACATCTGGAACTTTGAGAGTAGAAGAGATGATCCTGTGGTAATCTGGAGAGATGTCTGTCAAGGCGAATGTGGTAGTCATTTATGATCAATTCTATTGATGACTGTCACACTTTGCAATTGCCCTCCTACTCGCCGAAGATGAGACTTAGCGAGGAAGACCGTCTTCTTGTTGTGCCCCTCCCAGATTCTGGTAAATCACAAGCTTTTGTTGAACTTGGCCTTACACATCACCTCTTATGAAGATCCGCAGTTTGGAGGATCTGAAGCTCGCGAAAAGCTGGAGAAAAGTCTCATTAGTAAACTGGACACACGAATGGGCATTCTTGTCTTGATTTATATTTTGAATTGTAAGTACATGACTCCCGCTCTCGCATTGATGGTCGATTGAATGACAACCATCCTCAAGACATCGACCGGAACAACGCCGCGTACACCATGCCCCCTTGATATCTCAACTCTCCCCACTTATTATACCTCTTTATGCCTCTCTAGCGCTGCTCGTCTTCGCGGGTTCGAAGAGGATTTGGGGCTAGAGGATTCACAATTTGCGTTTATCCTCTCAATACTCTATGTTGGATATCTACTCATGCAGACACCCTCGTGAGCTTAATCTAGCACACATTTTGGCTACGCTAATGAGCATGATACCAGCAATATGTTCCTCAGTCAGATCGGCAGACCATCCATATACTTGCCGTTTTGTGTGATGGTTTGGGGAGGTGTCTCATTCTGTACAGGTTCGCTCAGTTTCTAGAACTTCCCTTGTTCTCCCAGCTAAACTTCTTTGAGGCTTTACAACAAGGCATGTGACAGCACCTTCCATAGAGATGCTGCCTTATCCCAGAACATGTTCAGCTATTATGGTGTCCTTGTCGCACGTTTTGTTCTAGGCTTTGTGGAAGCTGCCTTTTTCCCTGGTGCCCTCTATCTCATTGCAAGGTGGTACAAACGAAACGAATTGTCACGCAGAACAGCCTACTTGACTTGTGGAAGTATTATCAGCAATGCTTTTGGTTCACTTATTGCATCAGGAATTCTCGGTATGATGGAGGATGTTCTCGGATTTGCAGCATGGCGGTGGCTCTTCTTCATGGAGGGTGGAGCAACAATTCTAGTTTCCATAATTGCTTTTTTCATCCTCCCAGACTATCCAGAAACCAAAGACATTACCTGGCTTACCCCTGCCGAACACGCACTAGCAAAATGGAGGATGCTTGAAGACAACGGAGGCGTTTCATCAGCCAGACTTAACACTGAGTCTGGACAGGGTAAACGTAGTGGTGTCATGACGGGCTTCAGGCTAACAATCATGGACCGGAATGTCTATTATCTGGCCGCTGGGTTGTCTCTCTACGCTCTGAGCCTATCCTTTCATCTTTATTTTCCAACCCTCACCGCAACCATGGGATATGATCCAATCATTTCTCTTTTACTTTGCATCCCGCCATGGATGGTTGCCACTGTTTATGCTCTATGGCTCTCCGGCCACTCAGACAAAACGGAAGACCGATGTATGCACATCGTTTCTTCTTTAGTAATCGGGATATTCGGTTTCTTACTTTCTATGTCAACTATGAATCTTGCAGTCCGTTACTTCTCCATGTAGGATATCTTTCTCTGCCCTTTTCAGTAAGTTGGACTCATGCCTACCGTAGGTTCTTGATGGCCCAGATGTTTGCGGGATTCATCTGTTATCTCGCATGGGCATCGTCAACCGTTTCAATCCCCCCAGTCAAACGTGCCGCTGCCCTCGCTCTCATTAATACCATCTCTCAGAGCGGTAACATTGTCGGTTCCTATATTTGGGTTACAGAGTGGGGACCAACGTACAACAAGTCATATGCTATCTGCATTGCTGCTGCAGTGAGCTGTGTCCTGGTTTCTCTCGGGCTGAGGGGCAAGCTTAAGCGATTGAACTCAAAAATGGACGAGGATCATAGAGAGAATCGAAAATGGAGATACCATACTTGAACAAGATGTCCATTTCAAACACGTGTTCGACATGGTTGCTAGTGAGAGCTCTCATATGAATGAATAATCTTCTCTACTTGGCTACCTTGTTACTGACTCACGGACATATAAGATAGAAGATATATATATTTCATCAATAATCATGTGTGAACCTGCTGAAATGTTTTGTTCACTGACAAAGTATACTTAAAGTTCTGTTAATGTTCCCTCTGTGGAGATGACTCTATTCACTGTGCCGGTGATTCAATAATCTCTGTGCACTAGCAATGATCATGTGTTCCGGGGAAACCTCGGTACGAGAACAGTATGGTTCCCTTTCACCTGATGTTTCTCTCAGGCCACCCCAGGAATGAAGTGGAAAAATGACCTTATTAGGCTTTGGGCTACTTTATCAGATTCTATCAAGATATCGATAACATTCTGCAGTTGCACTTTCTAAAACCTCCTGTTCACTACCATTGTGGACCGAGATGGAATCGTTCCAAAAAAGAAGCTTGACAGACTGGGTGCTTAGCCAAAGTGATGGTGCTGATCCAACTTTCCAGAACATCAAAGTCTCAAGCTTTCCAACTACTGTGCACGTTGAACTTCTGAAAACTGGGAAAATTCCTGATCCAGTGGGTTGATGCCGAGTCAGTGCCTGCTCACTCACCGATTGGTCTGACTATATAGTTTATCGGGTTGCATGAGTGGGATGTACAATGTCAGTCAGCAAAATTTAACAAAATTGAAGGTGCTAAATCGTCTGCAGGGGTTGGGGAAGCCAATTGGGAGTTCAAGACCAGTTTCCCTGTGACACACAGTGATCTATCAGTATCGCACGCCGATCTCGTATTTGAGGGACTTGATACTTTTGCTTCTGTGGTTCTGGTTCGTATTCCCCTTCGTATTCCTCCCTCTTCTTATCCTCATCCAATTCTAGAACGGGAAGGAAATTCTCAAGTTTGTTCTTTCCTTCCTTGGGTAGATCGTGCCATGATAATTTGAAAAAAAAGATCCTCGAACCAATTTATAGAGTATCGTGCTGCGGTAAAAGAAAACCTCAAAGTTGGAAGTAACGAGCTCATTTTATATTTTGAAAGTGCTTTCTTGAAAGTATGTTGCTTTTCTCTGAAGATAATATTTGACTGTCAGTGGATGGCTTACAATTTAAAGGGCCGTCAAATCGAAAAACAACACGGGAAATTTGGCCTCTGGAACGGCGACTCGAGTCGTCTGCACGTTCGTAAAGCCCAATACAAGTAGGTATACATCCTCGGGATCAAGAAATCACTTAATTCTTTGAGCAACAGTTATGGTTGGGACTGGGGCGAGTGGTACGATTAATCTTCTAGCTCATATCCTCACTACTGATCACAGGCCCGACTCTAATGACGGTTGGCCCTTGGAAACCCATTGAACTTCAAACATATGATAACAAGATTGTTGATGTCGACATTCGGAGCGAAGTATCCGAGTCATTCGGGGTGAACCTCACAGTCGGTCTCACCTTTTCCGACAAGAAACGTTGTTTCGCAACCTTCATTCTGAAGGAAGCCAATGGAACTTTCAAGGCTGCAACTTATAATATTGCTGCGGGGTCTGGCCAGGCCAAGGTTTCACTCCAGTTTAACCCCGGAGACCTGAAGATGTGGTACCCTGTTGGATATGGCGAGCAACCTCTTTACACAGGAACTGTTGAGTTAAGAGACGAGGTGGGTGAATACTATCCTATAGATACGGAAGGTGTGAATGATATTCAGCATGGAAAACTCCTGGATGTAAGAACGGAGCGGCTCGCCTTCCGCCGCGCTCGCGTCGTGCAAGAGAAACTTATCGACGAAGACGGGCTTACATTCCTGTTTGAAATCAATAACATCAGAATTTTCTGCGGTGGTAGGCTCATGTCTCAGTCTTTCCTCCACTACCATTGGTTTATGTTCTTGAACAAGGTTCCAATTGGATCCCTGCCGATTCCTTCCTGACTACGTATGTAGAAATATACTAATCCCATTGCGGTTCCGGCTCACAGTGAATAGTATCACTCCGGAGCGCTACAAAAATTGGCTCGAACTTCTAGTGGAGGGCAATCAAAACATGATTCGCGTGTGGGGCGGGGGCATCTATGAACATGACACATTTTATGACACCTGTGATGGTCAATTTATTCCTCCCTTCCAGGAAATCGGAACTGATTGCTATTGCAGAGCTCGGTAGTAAGCATAAAAGACCCTTGCATCCCTGTCAATTACAAGTTGACGTTTTCTGCTAGTCCTTGTCTGGCAGGATTTCATGTTTGGTTGTGGGCAATATCCAGCCTACGACACCTTTGTCCAGTCAGTAAAGGAGGAAGCTGTCCAAAATGTTAAACGGTTGCGACGACATCCTTCCGTTGTGATATTCGGTTCGTTATATTTTTCAGTAGCAGAATTGTGTGTAACTCAAAATCTACGCAGCAGGAAATAATGAGGGTATTTACTTTTCCCCTTGTCTGGTTCTACTCATCACATCTATCTTCTCAGATTATCAGATCGCAGAATCCCTGAACCTTGACCTGGATTACAACGATAAAACAAGCGATTTCCGCAAGACCAACTTCCCTGCCCGGTATATATACGAAAATGTACTTCCGGAGATTGTTGGAACTCATTCCGATATCTTCTACCACCGTGGTTCCCCATACAGCGGACACGGCAAACCGACAACAGACAAAACATTTGGAGATATTCATCAATGTATGTCATCACTTATTACTCATGCTACACGCTAAAATTATGGTAGGGAATGTGTGGCATGGTTCACAAGAACCATGGCATAATTGGGACATTCTTGCTGGACGCTTCGTATCTGAGTTTGGAATGTAGGTCTGAAGGATAGTATGGAACTCCTCATTTTAATCCTTCTCACAGGGAAGGCTATCCGAATATTCGAACAGTAGATTATTGGCTCGGAGGAGACCTGTCTGAACGTTATCCCCAATCCCGGTGTGCATTCTTATTCTGGAACTTTGGGACCCCTATTCAAAGTGATCAGGATTTGCAACAACCACAACAAAGCTGATGGATTCGAGCGTAGGCTGGAGGTAAGAAAGCCAGTTGTTCCAGAATATTAGCTGAGAAACGTATTTGATCAGCTTTATCTTATGGAAAACTTCAAGCACGCCTTTGATATGGAAAGGTAACAATCATGCATGCGTCAATATCCGAGCTTATTGTAAGTCTTGAAGTTATGTTTACTACACTCAGGTGATGCAAGCGGAAACTTTGGCTTCTGCCTACCGTTTATGGAGACGCAACTGGCGTGGGCCTGGCCGACAAACTACAGCAGGTGCTCTTGTCTGGCAGGTAAGGTTGATTTTACTCGAGGTATCTTCGAGTGCTTATTCTCGTCCTGTCAACCTACTTTTTGTAAGATCAACGATTGCTGGCCTGTAACGTCATGGGCAATAGTTGATCACTTCCTTCGACCTAAACCCGCTTATTTCAGCATTGCTCGTGAACTGAAGCCCTATACTGTTGGAATGACTCGGAAGGAGAAACAAACCTTTGATTCCGATGAGACTGCCGCTAATTTCAAGATTGAAACCGTGTTGGAGATTTGGGGAACGAATAGCACTCTCGAGGAGAAACGAGCCAAGCTTGAGCTCACTGCATTTGATCTTCACTCTGACTGGATAGAGAGCTGGTCCAAAGATGTTGTATTAGCTCCAAATGTAAGCACTGAACTTTTCAGAGGCGAAGCTCCTGGTCTTCCTGTACGTACAAAGAGAAGCGAGGTTCCAAGAACCATAATTCTCTCTTCAAGGCTCCTAGGAGACAACGACGAGGTTTTGGGTCGATATTCAAATTGGTAGGGCTGTGAACTCTTCTAATGATTTGAGTTCGCGTTAATCAGGTCGTCTCGGGAATAGGCCTGAGCCCTTTAAGTTCATCAAGTTCCCGCCGAAGTCAGAATTCGACCTCAAGGTCATTGTTGGTCAAGATGGAGAGACTATTACCCTCGAATGCCAAAAGCCTCTCAAGGGCATCGTCTTGGATGTTGACGGCGATGATGTGAAATGGTCTGATCAGGCAATCGACTTAGTGCCTGGGGATCCACAAACTATCCGCGCTGTTGGGTTAGATGGAAGGGGATTAAAGACCAGGTTTTTAGGTGATGGCACTGCGTAAACGAAGCAGAAGATTGGGACAAATTGGCAGAAATGATTTATTATGCGTGATTAACTGTTCTTCGCAATTACGTGAAATGTCCAAGATTACAAAAATATATGTAGTATTTACTCAAGAGACGAAACTCATGGTGATTGGCACAAGAATCAAGAGATACACGCAGGCAGGACGATCAGTGAGACAGGGTGGCGAGGAGAAAGATAACCATCAGGCGGTTACATGATGATACACTTGAGGAATGGTCCGGGAGGCGGGGGTTTGTAAGCAGCATTCTGTGTCGAGCCTTTCTCGATTTCGCCTATGCAAAGTTCAAATACCTGGGCTAAAGCAGAATTAGGATCGCTGGAAATTGGGAGGAAGCCTTTATGCTTACCGACGTTGATGTTTTCCTTCGCACTAGTTTCTACCCAAGCAGCATTGTTTAGCTTTGCAAATTCCTGTGCCTCGGTCGGATCTATTTGACGACTGGCGATACAATCCGTTATTACAACATCCAACCCAGTTAGGGAAGTTCATACTACTGCTGTAGGTCCGACTTGGAACCGACAATTACACATGGAACCTGTTGCACCCCGCAGAAATCGAGCACGCGCTCATGAAGGATTTTGGCCGTATCAAGAGAGCTGCGAGACGCCACTGAGTAGACTATGATGTAGCCATGCGTTCCTATAGTATGGTTGGCATTGACGAGGGAGAATTCATCCTATGTGTTGTCATAGTTAAGTCGAGGCACTGGAGGAGCGAGGGAGCGATACAGCAGCTTACATGGCCAGCGGTATCGATTATCTCGCAGTTATATTCATTACCATTATGTATTATAGAGCGTTGGAAGGAACCTTCTATGGTGGGATAGTAGTTCTCGCAAAATTCATTCTCTAGGTATTGTAGGATGAGAGAGGATTTGCCTGTCAAGTATCATGCTATTGAGAGTTGATGAAGAAGAGTGAATTGACGGACCAACTGAGCGCGAACCGAGCACCACAATACGTTTTCTCTTGAGGATAGGCATTGGGGTACCGCAGCAAGTGTTGAGAAAACTAGTGCACGCGCGATGTTTAGAAAGACGCAGGGAGGAGTTAGAGGTGCATGAACAGACACTAGCATTCAATAGCCGAGACTGTCCCGAGACTGGTCCAATGCATTACATAACTGAGGGATCACCTGACTATGTTCGGTTTACTGCAGCTCAGCGTCCATGGTCCTTGTTCACAATGTCTGCCAGCATCACCCCCAATGACGCCTCGCCTAGCACAATACAGCCTTTGCACAACCCATCTCAGGCAGCACAAGTTGTTATACCTCAGGCGCCACTCGGTAACGTCGTAAACCAGGCTCCAGGCATGGGTGCCAAGGCCTTGTTTGCAAAAAAATTTACAAAAGCACAGTGCGCCTATTTGTAGCTGAACCAGAGAATGAGTACCTGACCATTATACAGCAACCCAAACTTCATATCTCCCACAGACAACCTCATGACACCGGTAACCCAAAAGCTGAACGAGGCCAAGAAGAAACAGTTCACTAAGTACACTAGCCTTTTGCTCATCCCATAACCTATTGCTGAACTATAGTGGTAGGGGACCCAAACCAACTCAGCTCTTTACATGCCAGAATAAACAACAATCCGGCACTGATGAAAGTGACAAGGAAGAATCATCCAACCCCCTTGTCAATAGCACGAGCCAGCACCCCAAGATGGAAGCAGATGATGAAAACCCCTTCTAGACGAGCTCCATCGCAAGCTATACCACTAGTCCTCTCCTTTCTGTGTTTAATGTTTTCTGGATGGACCTGCTGTGTTATCCTTCCTCTTGTTGATTTATTTTGTACTTACTATGTAATATGTATCAACACTTCAATCAAATTCCCACGTCTATATACTGAAATCACGCGATCCAGCGATCACGTCATGAATACGCTCTTTTTGATAAACCATGGACGAGAGTCGAGATGAACTCGAAATATTTCAGAGCGTGATCATAGAATCATTACAACAGTTTCTAACAACTGGAGAGTGAGTATATCACTGATTTTGAACCGAAACCGGCTTACGCCTACTCTATATAGTGCTCCCTTTAATGGAGAGAGGACCAATAGACTCCTGGAAACCCTACCTTCTATCACCGAAAAGGAACTTGAGAAGCTAGGACATAGAGGTAATATCGTGTTATCCTTCCATGAAATTTCTGCCATCTCACTTTTCAATATAGACTCTGTATGTAGCGTCTGCATGCAATCTTTCCTCGCTATTCTCGCTGAAGAAGAGTCTGCGAGCGTCATGGTGTCTCCTGCTTTCTTCTCCGGAGAGCTTGGCGTAACTCAATTGAACCAACCTTGGCAATGCGGTCACCTATTCTGCAGACGCGAGTTGCGTTTCTTCTCTATCAAACTCAGCGAAACTTGACTGATTCGTTCTCTGGTTAGCATAACCAAGTGGATAAAGACAGGAGTAAGTTTTACCAGTGTTCTTACCTAATTCTCCCTTCTCACATGATTGATTTTCAGAAACTCACCTGCCCGATGTGTCGTCAAAGTCTCATAGAACCTGGAAACGAACATGACCCCCAATCCTGGCAAGAGTCAGATCCAAATGTCGGAATGCACATGTTTGTTACCGACGACAGCGTAGACCTCAATCGCTTTCTCTCTGACTTGCACTCTATCCACCAAAGCACTGGGAGAAGAGATGACAATGGTGGTGATAGTGTACGACACGAATATTCTGGGATGTATTCCTGAGGTTTCATCCCTCAGGTACTCAATCTCGTAGATTCTTTCGTCAGACATTGTCGGTAGGGCGTACAACGAATATTTTCCATCCATGAACAAAATATCTATTGAGAAACGTTCCCCGAACCAGGCTCTCAAATCATCACTAGGGTATCAGAAGGCCTCATAGATTAACTAACTTTTCAAGATTCAGTAGGGAAGAGTCATAAATCGATCACTGCATCAGGCAATGACAACCGAAGTCAAAAATAAAAGAGAGGGAGGATTGTATACCTAAAAGAAATACCACCAACAAAGCACCCTCAAAGTTGAGATAGAAGACAAATCAGATGTCCGAATGTAAGGGAAAGGAATACCAAGGAAGTTGTCATCATCACAAGAAAGATTCTAGTTCCTGCGACAACACCTGAAGAGGTTGCGCTTGAAGAAGTAGAACAAGCACTGAGAGGTTCCAATGAGTATTCAATTTTTAATCACATGAAGCGCTCGCACTCACCCCAAGGAAGCGCACAAATGAAAGAGCGAAGGTAGAGTACAAGATAACAGCGAAGTAGAAATTCTGCTTCTTCGCCAGTGAAGCTTCGTCTGCTTTGGTGTCGTCACTCGGAAGACCATTCATATTTTCAATAGCAATTGCGAGACCAGCATTTGTGAGCATCCACATGGCGACCAAACGAGTGCGGAACGTCTTATTTTGATCATCCATCGTCGGTTTCTCAACCTGCTCCGTAGTTTCAACCTTGGTGACGGCACGAATGGCAGTCTCCTTGAATGCGGCATCAACATCTTCTTGTATTTTTGTTGTATCTTCAACTACAGCAACCTCAGCATCCTTGCTTTTGGAAGATGAAATGGATGGGAGTGCTTCAGCCTTGTCGCTACCCTTGGTACCCCAAGAAACATCATGTAGATTGCAGAATGCATATACGTTGAGCACGTTGGTGAAACTAGGAGCAAGGCAAAGGTATTGCAAGAAACTTGAGAACATATGCCAGGGATCTCGCTAGACAACCATGAGGTTTCTTGGCATCTCTAGAATGATAAACCACACTTACGTAAAGGAAGGAGGCGGTGAAGTATATACCGAAGGTCGAAATCATAGCAACTACCAGAGCACCAATTGGAGGCTTGAAGAAGGTGGCTATCACGCTGTCTTTCGATTGCTTTAATACCTCCGGGATTCCCTAAAACAAAAATGAAATGAAAATGAATGCTGATGTCATTAAACTGTATAGACTGACCTGGAAGGCCAATATAGTGAGCCAGAATGAACAGACCAATAGATAAACCGCAAGAATGCCGAAAACCCTGGCAAAGAAGTTACCTCCACGCATGAGGATTATCGTAAGAATATTTACCAAAGCGTAGCGACGTAGGCTACTCGTTCACCCTTCGGTCGATTACCCAGGGCAAGGATGAATTGTAGGGCAAGAAACGACAAATAAACCCATTTCAAAGCCAAGTTGACCCAATGTGTCTGGGAGGAACAAACTCAGTGATGGCAAAGAGATAGGTAGCAGACTACCGACAATTGTCTGGGTACCGAATATATAGACTGGATGGGTTTGATTTGAAGATGGAAGAAGATCAATGATTATGCTGAAGGTGAGCCACATGTTGGCAAGAGAAAACCAGGTGAAGATGAGAGAAAAGATGTTATACTAGCTATCGCATTAGCGACCCATACATTGCTCTCATCGATCACTTACGAGACCTTGGAGATGGAAGAAAAACATGCGAATGATACCATGATCGGACCTGTAGATCTGGAAAAAATTGACAAGGGCATACTAGTGTGCAGGATGATGAGCCGAGTCCGACGACCTTGATCATGCGACGACGTACTATAGAAGCAGCGAATGAGCCGTTCAACCAACGCCTACGTTGGCCGATAAGTTCTGGAGCAGACTCTGGCACGTCAGTCTCCGCCTTGCTGGGTTTGACATAAGTGAGGGTCCAACGATCACCAGCTTTAGCAACGAGTTCGAAGCACAGAATACGATCCTCGGCTATTGAAAAATGAATCAAAGGAATTCAAGCGTAAGATACTCGAGATACATACCTAAAAACATGTTTTTAGTGAAAATATTCATGCCATAGATACCCTTCGGTCCAAGACGATCAGCCAGAGAGTGATCACCATGAAAATACTGTTCGAGAGGTCGGCCAAGAATCGCGCGGAACCGATATGCCGAAAAGGCACCAGGAAGCACGGAGACATAGCCGAAACTACTTTCCAACGGTTTATCTACAAAAAATCAAATTTTGATGATAGACACTCGAAATAACACATACCAAGGATATTGGACATCTTATACTCAAAGTTTTGGGCGGCGATTAAAGGATTCAAGAGCTTCTTTCCACCTTTGATCATGGCATGGATTTCACCGCAGCATCCTCCAAGGTGAGGATCATTGTAAAAGGCCTCCCAGAGATAATATATCGACTTGTGCCCAGGTTTGGTTCCAGCATCAATGAGAACACAGATTTCAGGCTATTGAAATATCATCAGGTAAAATTCAAGATACCCAATGCCCTGCTTACATTTAAGATTTTGCCAATAGCGTTGAAAAGCCAACGATGGGAGTTAATTTTCTTCTGGTTTTTCGCTTTGAGAACGAAAATGATTTGCACCGGTACCAAATTGTTTGGGTCATTTTCCTGAGGGAGAACGAGCTGCGGTGCAGGATCAACTGACAACTGCGTAGTATACTATCCATATTCATTAGTGTATGTTTTGGATCGTGGCTTCGAAATGCTCACTTCAAAGATGTGGGCAACAGTATCTTTTCCATCAACCTGTTTCTTCATGACACCGTCCTGATAAACTCCAACTGTGGCGAGAATATCGAGAACGGTCTTATCCATGGCCTCAAGGCCATCAACGATAAGGGCCACGGTGATCTTTTGCCAGCCAGGTGTCCCTTCCTCAGCATGTCTCCTCCAGTATTTCGATTGCTTTGTCTTGCAGATATCACGAATATTAAGCATTACGCCATGGAGTGTCCGGGCATAAAGCGTCTTATCCTCGTTGTAGGATGTGACAGCAATAAGCATCTCAGTGTCACGATTATATAATTTAGTGCGGAGGGACCACCCGTTCGCCTCAGTGAACTCATCAGGGTCAACTGTCGCCGCAGTATACCTCATATAGCTATCGAGTCGTAGCATATCAGTAATACTCGAGAATTTGAGAAAGTGACACTTACGAGAACTCAGTTGTGTTAACATTCTTCCACTTTGCCTCCGCAGCATTGAAAATGGGCGTTGGGACTGGATACTCAGCAATAAAATTACCGTGAGTGAGCTTGACCTTGCGAGTGACGCCACGCTTGATGGTTTGACGTCGTCGCCAGGCACTCTCAACGCCGTTGGTCGACATCGACATGCTCGACCCAGGTCTACCAGGATCAAAATCACCGTAACCACTAGAATCGAGAGGTCTAAGGGCAGACACATCAGCTAGAAAAGGGGAAGTGCTCGTCAAATGGCACATACTGTGGAGGATAAAATCCACCAGTGAACGAACCACCTGCGTTCAGGGGCTGCTTCTCGATGTAATCATCGTCATCATAGTTGTCTTGACCACCAAGGTCTTGGGGAAGTGTGGACGTGCTCTCAAAAGGCCGTGGCTGAGGCGACGCAGAGCCATGGAATGGGCGCTCAGGCTCAGCGAAAGTTGTCTGACGAGGGCGGTCGGCGAACGGGTCACCATATATGTCAGGTCTTGGACTGGAGCCGGCAGAGGGCAACTGGGGTCGTTGATCAGCCATGATGAACAGTTGACTCAGTAAAGGGAAAAAGGCAAGGTTGTCGTTACGAATGCACAACGTTTTTGGGACCAAATAGAAACGGTGATGATGATCTACACGTGGCTGTAGTCACGCCCAGTCCGGTGCTCGATAGTTCAATAGCAATGGTGTTTTTTCAGCGACTACCAAGGATAACTTACGTCCAGATTTGCTGTCCGAGAGCTTGGTCAAATAATTCTCATGCATCCGTTCACATGCACATGTTAATTCTCGCTTTCTTGGAAACCGGATCCGTTGATATATTAGTTGCTCGCTGCGGTTATCCCCCTCATCATGTCCGCAGTTCCTTCAGTCATTCTCTATCGGTGCGTTTATCTCCCAGCTTGAATGTTCGAGACAAGTTGAAAATCCGAACTACAAAAGCTACAACGCTTCGCCGTACTCGCACAAGATAGACAATGCTCTGCTTCTCAAGAATATTAGTCATTCTCGAGTGAATGTAGGTGTCTACATGTGTAGATCTCCCCAGGCACTCACTCATCAACTAGGTATCTCCTGCTCTGCCTCGTCCTGAGATCACCGACTTATTAGGAATTACGTATCGCCGGATTCCAATTCTTGCAATTGGTAATGATATATATTGTGACACGAGGCAAGCCCTGGCAGTCCAAGTTCAAGGTTATGCTCCTGACCTGTGGTTCCTTGTTCCAGCCTGATTATCTCTGTTCTGGAGCGTCGCTTCCCTTCCTCCGCAGGGTATGGTACCCTGTTCCCTCGTGGTAAACATGGAAGAAGTTCAGACACCGGTTTGATAAAAGCTTTCTCAAAGTATTACGTCGACAAGATCTTCAGTCTTGGGCCACTCCTTTTACCCTGGGACAAATTTAATCCTGATTTCATCAAGGACAGAAGTACAGTGAGTCAGCTATCCTGTCACCCCAAATCACTCTTCAGATACAACACACAGTTCCTTGATGCTCCACTCGACATCAAAGCAATTCAAGCTGCAAGGCCCCAGACCATTAGCAAACTGGCCTCTTACTATGTATGTACTGCGTTGCTGTTGGTCGTGATGAAGGCATGATCGCATAACCCAGACATTGGTTGAGGAACAACTCAGCGATAATCGCGAGTGGCTTTTTGATACGGAACTTCCGAGTCTGGCCGATATATCGGTGCATTTCGTTCTTGCCTGGATTGCCAGTTTCCGAGGAGTAGAAAGCCTCTATGATGCAACTCAGATTCCCATGACCATTAAGGTAAGGACTAATTATTACCCTGACACTCTTGATACCATTCGACCACCTAGTGGATGTCTCGTGTCTTAGCATACCTTGAGAACAAGAAGGCTCAGCCGCCTCCTATTCTATTAGAAGGTCAGGATGCAGCAAACCGAATTATCCGATCAGGCCATGAGTCGCCATCCATCATTGGTTTCAACAGCATTGAAGCCGAGCGCTTGCGCCTTAAGCAAGGGGATGAGGTCCAAGTCGCACCTGAAGACACAGGTAAATTCTTCTATTGAAAGTTTGTTGTCATATCAGCTGAACATGAAAAAATCTGCACAGGTCGTTCTTTCCCTACTCTTGGAAGGTTAATTGCGCTCAACAGGGAAGAGGTAGTTCTCCAGGTCCAAGGGCAAGAGGGCATAGTGCACGTTCATTTCCCTCGCTTAGGTTTCACCATCCAACGAACTGTGAAGGAGAAACTCTGATTGACATGTTGCAACATGTACTCAAAGAAGTTCGAAAACAAATTTGACTCGGCTCCGCATGAGAGAATGTTGGACATTGGCTTGCAAAAGCCAATGTTTTGTAATACATCGAAAATGCGAGATCTCATATACCTATTTCGAATTCTGAGCACGATAAGTGATCAAACGCTTTGAATACCAAAAAAGCCTAGGTAGATTGATAAGTAACATGATTACAAGCTCTGACGACGCTAATTATCACTGCCCGGAGGTCCATAAAGGAGCCGACACCGTTGTTCAAAAGCCTTGTTCAGGGAAGGCAACAACTGGTCAGAGACCATACCGCAGATGGCAGCATGAAGCGGATTCGCAAATCCGCAGACCAGATCTAGAGTTACATAAGTTGATTCAGGATGCATCTGATAAGGGGTATCGGGAGAGTGGGATGACTGTGGAGATGCTGGTTGAAACTTCCATAAAGCTAATAAACTGGTAAAAAGAGAGGAAGAAGTAGTTGCCTATGAGGCATTGTTGGTCAAGTCATGACAGCACAAGATAAACTAGCTCACCTCGACGGACACGTCTGGCACGCATGTTACCTTGCTAATATAACTTTCCTTGTAGGACAACAATTCAACAACATGTTCGGCACTCAGAATGAATTTCTTTGAGGAACCAGGTTCAGGCGTCGGTGAGCTCAGTGTCTTTGACTCAATACAGAACGGGACGAATTGAGAGAACGACGAGACATCGGCTACCACGGCATATACTTGCTTTTGTGAATACCTGATTGATTTCGGAAGGCAAATAGATAAACACAACAAACTGAACTCAGGTAGAATAGCCTACATACGGGAAGATTTTACGATACTTCTGTACGATGGGCTGATTGCCGAATATAGATAGATAGGGTAGATTAAAGAAAGACCGTTGAAACTCGTGTAAATGCCAATTTGAGGTTCTCGTATGAGAAATCAGACGTGGCAGCATTTATCCAGTACTGGTTCGAGACAGGCGTTGTGATGTTTACTAGTGTTTGCATCGATGGTGAAAATTTTCGCTTTGTGATTAGATCAGACCCTAGCGATACAGACAACAATGTTAATGGACCAGTCCTACCACCTTCAAGGCAGCTCAAGATAGATAGCAGCAAACAGCTTTCCTTTGTCAAGAACTGATTTCTCGATGAATCACAGCATAAGCAACTACAAACAACGAAGGAACGGTATAATGTTGCAAGACTCTACTGATTTTTCAACCAACAAGCTCAGAATTATCGTTGGGACATTCCCTGGCAATCTGCAATAACTAAATGAATAGACATGCCAAAGGATAAATGGAAATCTTACATGACCCTCCTGCTGGCATTTATAGCATGTCCTGAACTTTGCAGCAGGTCCCGTGGGAACTGATTCAGTTGTTATCCCAGGAGGAGCGAGGCAATCCCTATAGCCAGATGAGAAACTTGAAAAGAATGATGGCGAGCGCATACTTCGCTACATGATTGGGACCGCCGCAACGATAGCACTTGACTGGAGGCAAAGTAGATGTATTCAACGCCCTGCCAGGAGGAGGGGCTCGGGACGCAAAGCCACCACCAGAACCACTGGGGCAGGTGCGGGCAATGTGGCCAACACGACCGCAATTCTGCGTTGGGGATCAGGAAAACAAAGAAATTGTCATTTGTATCACATCTCACATAGCACTTCTGACTCCCATTCTGCTGAACCCTCAAACTGGGACACTCCGCTGAAAAACAAGGTCATAATCAGATGCTTGTCAGACAAGAAAGAGACATCACACCTTGAATGTGCCCAACTCCACCACACGAGTAACACTGTTTGGTTGCGACAGTACGAGGGGAGGGGCAAGCAGAAGACTCATGCCCAGGCTGACGACAGTTGTAGCACAAACGCTGTTCAGAGGAACAACTTTCAGCAATGTGTCCGACTGTCCAGACAAGCAATACATCAGGACCTTATGATCAAACGGTTAATTGGAAGGCACGCACGATTCCCGCACTTGAAACAACCTTTCCTGGAAAATTGATATGCCATACTCGAAAACTTCTGATCTGAACGATTTTGCAGTACTTGTCAGATAATCTTAGACAGAGCACACCTCGCCTAACCCACTTCCAACTAACCGCTGAACGACTCTGCCTCTGCCGAAAAAGAGAATGAGGGTTTGTGAATGGCAATGTCACCGGTTTGCCAGACTATTTTCGAGGCTAACAATCTTGACCGGCCCTAAGTCAAGAAAGCACCATATCGGGCAGTGATTCAAATACTTGGCTACAGAACTAATTTTCTTTTCTTCTGATTTCACCTTTCTTCTCCCGTGAACCCACAGACGGACTTACCGCAATTACCGATGAGAGTGAATTTTAAAACGCACCCTATATCGCGGCCTTTATCGCTCATCGATTATCGAACTTCCTTATGGTTAACTATGCAGATCAAATCTGGGCAGGACAGGGGCTCTTTCAAGGTATTTAAATGGCTTTGAGGCTCAACTACCCCAGGCAGGTTTCTTCGTCTCCTCCATCCCATCCAATTCAGCGACCCAATTACGGTAACTGTCTATGTATCATACACTTACTATATAACTCATGGTTCTACCTCAGGCTTGTTTGTCACAGCGTCGAGGCGACCTTCGCTCGTTCGCATCCATCGCGCTTCTTGTTTGGATGCAAAGGGACCTCCCTTCCGGTACGTGCTTTACTCCAGCGTAGCTCATTTTTGACTCTGATTTTGTTTCCAGAATGTTCCTTCGGTTGCGACGCCGTTTCACATCCAACCCAGAAGCTACGTAACGAACGACCGCAGTATGGCTCCACGCATGGCAGGGAAGTCGTTAAGACAAGCGCTTGTTTGGACAGAAGAGCCCCTGGCTTGTAATATGATTTAAATATACTCTCCCTGGTCACTCTTTCCTTGGCTTCTCGCCAGAATTAAAATACCTGGTTTACTCCAGTTGTGTAATTATCATCAAGAGCTCAGTCTTCTTATCCAATTTCATTACAATTTCAAACCCAACTGTATTTGTGCTGTGTGTGATGTGCTCAGTTGTATCGATAAGTCTTATGACTCTAGTCGGTTGCTTGAATGACATTGTTCTTGCAAGGTCTTGGATGTCTGTCATAATGGTGGGTCTCCCAGGAGGTGATTGCATGTTTTCATTGCCAAAAGAATATCATGAGCCAGTGTGTATACCTCCAGGACACACTTTCCCCGAGTATTTCTCGCGTTGCCATGAATTGCCTGCTTCTCGCAAAATAGCTCGCCGCGTTTCAATATCAATTTGGCCCGAATGCTTCAGAGCGATCTACTAATAAGCTGATAATCCGGAAGAACCTCACTGACACTGAGTCTCAGCGGTATAGGGCGAGGAATTGTGTGATGCTCTGAAGACCGCTCGATGGATATTCTGCATTCCAATAGGTCGAAACTTCTCTGATAATGCGAGTCCGATATTTTGATCAATGTAAAACAAATTAGAGCCGCAAATTTGTAGAGAATGGATGATGCCTGATCAGTTTATAACGCCAAAAGAGATGTTTATCGAAGTAATTCTTTCCATTCCATTTCATTTTCGTCATCTATTCCGCCTATATTCTTCAGTCCATATTCCGTCTACGTTCTACCCTCGATATTCCGCTTTCATTATTATTTTATTTCAGTTCACCCAGCGACGTATGCAGAGGGCTCCAACAATCTCCATTATATTGTAAACATGTACATTTTTAGGAGGCACGCTTGTAGACCCAAGTAAGACCCAGTCACTTCGTCTGGATCTGAGGTGCGTATACTTACTGTCGTATCTGTTGGAATGTCAAGCTGAAGTCGTGATCCGGCTGAAGGTCCAAGAACCTTCTAGAATGTTTTATTAATATATATCATAGTTCGTTGTATGTACTCACTGGCTTGCAAAGGAATACATTTTATTCCAAGCCAATCCGACGTTCGACTCCGTTTTTACAGCAGTATCAGTTACGGACGCTCAATCATAGCCACTTCGTCTAGATCTTAGTCCTGCATCTCTGGCATTTGAGGATATGACTGCATAATACACTGAATGTTTCCCGTGTTTCTCGTAAGTTAGCAACATTGTATGTGCAGAGGTTTCAAATGCGCTTCGCAAGACCACCCTCATTACCGGAGGATGTGTGTAGGGAACGACACTGGTCTTCCTACAAAAAGATAATTGCATGAAAACCAGCCGAACCGACGGGGTAGGCAAGAAGACTTCGTTTCCAAAGCTATCCAGCATAGCAGGACCTCCAGCAGCTAATCCTTTGTACAAAGAAGAGCATAGCGAAGAGCATAGCACACATACCTTATTCGCAGGTCGGGAAATGAGATGCTGATATACATGGCATCTGAGGGTTATCACGAAACGCTGCCCTTGAGCGGAAGTAGATCTCCAAAGAATCTCCTGTAATACTCATTCGTTTGCCGAAGTCGAAGGCACAATTGGGAGCAAAAAAAATCTGCAGGTTATGTGTGGCGGTCATTAAGTATCATCGGGTCAAGCAGCCAAGCTCTATGTCTCTGATCTCGGGTATGCATCCATGTTCTGAGATCGTGGAACCCTTAGAATTCATCAAGCTTCGCAGCATCAACAGCATCTATGATTCGTTTAGCTGGAGGACAATCTAGACCAGTTTTGACACAGATTTCCAATCGCCTACAACCTACTAGGCCTGGCAGGTCTTGAGAACGAGTTTTTGTTTAGTTTCTCTCAGCCTGGGACCTGTCCTAAGCGAAGACCGACGACGACGGTCATACTCAGCCCAACAAAGTAGATATCAATGCAACTGCAGGATTCTATCTTCTCCAGCTTAATAATACCCGAACTTGACGAGTTCTTCTCTCTGGCGATCAGAAACACACCAGTAAACGTCCGTTTGGGTGTGACAATTTCTACCTTTGTCTTAACTTGTTGTCATCAAAGAGCAGAATGTTTTCAGGACGGTTCTTGCGTGTTCGTCGAGAACGCTCTACCCATCATGACAGAGAAATGTTTGAATTACCAGATCTGGTTGACCCCATTTCAACACGTTTGTGGTACAAGTAGCATATGAACTGGTCAAACATGTGTTCTTACCAAACAGATACTTAAACACAACGGACAGATGATGAGATCTGTGGTTCTTCCATAGCTAGTTCCAACCTCGACAATGCCAGTAAGACGAGGCCCGGGCTATCAACATGCCATTGACAATGTATCCCTCTTCCGCGTGCTAGGTTCAAGATCAATTTTTCCCATCCCGCGAGGAATGCCTCTTCATCGCGAAACTAGCCTCGGAAGCCGAACGCTACCAGGGTGAGCCCATCTGATATGCCATCATCGCGGATACATTGTTCACGCGTGCAACACTTGATCTAGATGTCGTTTCACAGATCAAGTTCATTGTCAGTCAGTATGGAGCTCGGCTGACAATCGACGAACGAAATCTCCTCTCCATCGCATACAAGAACCTGACTAACTCCCTTCAGAACAGCTGGCGCATCCTGGATAACGTTGAGAAGATCCAGCACATGAAAAATGAAGCTTCTCCTCGACTGAAGCGTGAGACGAATCTCGCTCTACATCAGCGACAGAAAATAGAAAGGGAGCTAGCAGATGTCTGTCAGGACATCGTAGGCCTACTGGATCGTCAACTTCTCCCATCGGCTAACATAGGGGAAGAGACGGTTTTCTACTCCAAGATGTAAGATCATTAGCATCATCGGAGACCAGGACGTAAAGCTTACGAGAGCTCAGGAAGGGTGATTATTTCCGCTACCTTGCCGAATCCGCACGCAAAAAGGACCGTGAACGCTACGGAGAACAGTCTCTCAATGCGTACAAGGTTGCGTACAAACATGCACAAGTCACTCTTGTACCGCTGCACCCCACGCGGCTGGGTTTGGCCCTGAACTTCTCCGTATTCTATCATGGTGAGTACGCAGATCAGCTGGAAGGTAATAAATTTGAACGAAGGTTGATTTAAGATGTACGGAAGAGCCCAGAAAGGGCTTGTCATTTGGCTAAGAATGCCTTCGACGATGCTATCCAGTCATTGGATCAGGCGAACGTACAGATGGACCAAACCATGCGTGACTCATTGACAATCCTCCAATTGTTGCGAGATGATCTAACCCTATGGGCTGCAGAGCTGCGGAACTAAAGGATATGATTATGCGAACCCGATGTCTTTTTAATTCCAGAAGTCCTATGATGATAAATTTCATGCAGTGTGCAAGAACTGTTTTTTTTCTTAGACATTGGTAGATTTGTTCATGCATTGCTATCTTGGCCGGAGTGAATCTTATTACATTGTTCCCAATCCGCCTTTGCAAAGGTAGCTGCCACGAGCATCGGGAATACCAATGTGGCGTCAGCGAAGACCTGAGTGGTGTCAAGATTAGACTAGGGTAAGTTAAAGTGGAGCTACATTCATTCACCTTCACAGCTTCAGCATCTGCACGAATTTTGCCCCAGGAGACTGCCTCATCCGGACGGGCGCCAGAATCTGAGCCATCAAATTCTTGACCCGTGTTCTGCAAAGAGGTATAACAGATCAATGAAACAGTAAATGTGGATGTCACTTACGATGAATACTGAGTAATCTGCACCGTTCCGCTAGAGCACCGATGAGATACCTTCGACTAAGTGAAAAAAAGCCACTTACAATCAACATTGCATTTGCAATCTGGTGTTTGCAAACTCCTCCTCCTAGTACAATCATGCCCGCTTTCTGTGATTTTCTTGACAGATCGTTCAGAAGCCGGATATCCTGGACTATGTCAAGAATGAATCCGGGATTCTTGAATGAATGAAAGTAAAGTATGTCCCCAATGGAGCCGTCCGTTAAAGCAGGGCAAAACACGGGAATGTCATTCTAATTGGTTATGTCTCAGATGAGTACAAAACTTCAAGAGGAGTTGCGTTCACTTTGTAAGCCCAGTAGTAAACAGATTCTTCATTGTCAATCTCTTTTCCCAGTCGGTGAATGAAACTACTTGGCGTCCAAACCTTCCCTGATTCCTCCTGTTCGGATAACATGGTATCGAGGATGGGTGTCAACCAATCCTCAAAAGCGCAATAATTATCATTCGGAACAACAAGGTTACCTATACGGTTCATTCCACGTCTTCGTAGGTCGGCTCCGTCTAGGTTGAAGTCCGCAAGGTAAGTGTTTCCGAGGCATTTGATCAAGTCCTCCTCGATACCCCCAGCCGTAGTGACTAGCACGGAAACATGTCGGTGTTTGACTAGATAGAGAATCACTTCCCGTAATCCCGAAGAAATGAGATTTGAAGTATATCCAAGAAAGATTTGGCATTTAGTATTCTTGCGAACCTCTGGGTCAAGGTGTTCATCCAGACTGTTCTCGGTAGGTTCATCATCTGAAAGGCGCCAAGTACGCTGTAATGAAGCTTAAATCCATTGATGACCGATTGGTATATCCTTAGGACGTACCATGTGATTGACAATTTCAATAGCCCTTGACAGACTGGTAGCTTGGAAGCCGATCTGTTGATAAGATGCTAGAAAGTCCTGAAGGTTATATTGCTTGTCAAATTGGGGACCTCGGACTGATATAGAAGACTCCGACACGGCTTCTGAAGGCTTCAATATAGCAGCTGAAGCTTCAGGGGGAACCTGTGTATGAGTCGCCATAGAAAATGGAGGTTGACATCTTGAGTAGCACACAAATGACAAGAGGGCTCAATATGATTTTAGGCACGTGATGACGCAGAACCTGGTATCCTCGTCGTATACAAGAATTCAACGCTGACCAAGGTTTATAACTTTGCAGGGCTGTCTTGTTGCTGCAATGGAGGAGGAAGATGCACAAATAACTCTGCAGAATCAGGACACCGACCATGTGGAAATTCTGGATGGCAGCACACCTACCCCTTTGCAGGCCAATATTACAGAAGCTGGTGCTTCGTCCGCAAACAGGCTAGAGCCAGGAAATGTCCACCTCATTGGGCTGGATAATGCACCGCAAAAACAAGAGCCTGATTCGTTGAGTACCGTGGGTGTCCTGGACAGAGCCCTTCCAACCGCTCAAGGTTCCCAAGAGTCCAGTTTTCAGGAACCAACTCAAGAAACTGAAGTCAATGCATCTCAAGATACCTCGACACCTGCAAATGAGGATGTATCAGAGACACCTGCTACCTTATCAACAATACCTGTCGTCCTGTCTCCAACTTCGGAAGAACATGAGGGGCGACATATTTCTTCAAGGTCGAGCACCACGACAGTTCCGAGCCACCGACAGTCTTTGACAGTGTCCAGCGGCAACAATGTTTCTGTTGTACTCATTGTGTCGGCACTGGAAACAATCGCAGCCTCCAAGGAGGCAAAACGTTCTGCTCCTTTACGAGAGAGCACCCAATGTGCTCTGCAACTCATTCGGTCCAATATTGCAGGTGATCGCCCTAGAGATATTCTGGAACCACTCCGACTCGCTTGTGAAACCCGTAACGAGAAGCTTATGATCGCCAGCCTGGATTGTATATCCAAATTAATATCCTACTCATTCTTTACTGAGGATGATATCTATGTCACTCATGAAATCCAGTCACCACCCCCTTCACCCCATTCTAACGGTCGCACTTCTATCGGTCGAGCATCACAAAACAGCGTTCCCCAGCCGTCCATCGTTGACCTTGTTGTTCATACTATCACTGCCTGTCATACGGAAACTACATCGGAGGCAGTTTCGCTACAGGTTGTAAAGGCCCTTCTCGCTTTAGTGCTTTCGCCATCAGTATTCGTCCATCACTCTTCTCTTCTCAAGACTGTTCGTACTGTCTATAATGTTTTCCTTTTGAG
>Ga0153948_1000289_pt1 | contig 26976 bp, 21 predicted proteins | sample TSNJ032MetaG_FD_104696 | JGI IMG/M metagenome (GOLD analysis project Ga0153948, IMG submission 104696) | Attine ant fungus gardens microbial communities from New Jersey, USA - TSNJ032 MetaG | ecosystem: Host-associated > Fungi > Mycelium > Unclassified | place: USA: New Jersey, Wharton State... | reverse complement strand
TCCGGCCTGTCGGTACGCCGACAGGCCAGCAGGCAACATCAAACCTGTGGGATATCCTCAAGCGCAGTGTAAATCTTAAGCCCCAGCGTTTGCGCCACCTCTATGTCCATATCGGCACCTTTGGACACGCCGGCAATCCGGTAGATAGCATCACATTTTGCAATGAGTCGGTGCGCGACGGGATAGAGCATCGCTTCACTGATTTCATCATCCATCGATTTCGAGCCAGCCATTTTTGCCAACGGTAAGGCCAGCCATTCGCCAATAACCGGAACGTGGCCACGTTGATAGACGGCCAACGCCGCGTTTTCAAGACGAGCAAGGTTTTCATCAATGCGCGCCTGCACGCCATCGGTGCCGCTACGATAGGGGCCGGCGATTAAAATCAACTGTTGTGTCATATCAACCTCAGTAAGTAAGAGTGCATGAGTTTGCACGTTTGTGCGTATTTTGTTTCGAGGTTTATATTAATCGTCAGTTACGTGCAATTTCAAGTGATATCGTGCATCGGGGGGTGTTAAGACAGTTGCAGAAGAGTAGCGCTGGTCTGGTAATGCGTTTGTTTTATTAGATCCTGTATTTAACATAATATACATTATGCGCACCATTCATGTAGTAGCCAAATTGAGATGTCCGTCTCCGACCAAAGTACCGCGCTACAGTCTCACCACAGCAATCACTGCTTTTTAATGATGAGACACATGACGGCATACGGAACGGAGTTTTTCTCAATGAACGATGTAAAACGACTCAGGCTCCTCCGGGACGTTATCGACCGCCGTCTCCATCCAGCCTGAGATCTCTGACAGATACTGCCGACGATTACTGGAGCGCTACCGTGGACATAGGCCGCTTTTTCTTGTGGATCATCGTCGTGACCCGATCATTTCTTGCTTAATACGTTATTCTCAGCCGCATTCTTTCCGGCCTGAACACCCGCATTAGCACCGCTGTTGTCGCCGCCCGCCAGCTTCGATGCGATGGTCTCCAGATTGCTGATTAGCTGCTTATCACTTTCGCTCAGGTCACTGTTATTTTTTCCCGGCAACATTGGTCCGTGCCACCAGTTCTACTGATACCGCTCTTGCAGCCCCTGCGGCGGCATTGTTCCCATGTAGTGAGTCCACCGAGCCACCTGGCGTCGCGTGAGCAATGAATGTTTCCTGCTCGCACCATCATCATCTATCGGCATTATTAAAGAGATTTTCAGACTGCGAAATCAGCAAAAGGAGATCAAAGTCACGTTAATGAAATGACAATTAGCCTCCGAAATGGAACAGTGATGTCGGACCAGTTTGCCTAAATTATCTGTTTTCACTCACCTTTGATGCATAATTTTTTTATTTAACGCGTGAATGTATATTTTATGTTAAAGAAAAAACAAAAAAGAAACATTATATCTGTAATTAAGCCAGACTAATGTACTGAAAACCGAAGATCAACCCAGAGTATAAGCACACCTTACAGTGTGTTCCTTCAGATTATGTACTGTTTCACACGCGCCTTGTTTATCGGTTTCTGCAAATAGTACGATTTACTCATATTTATTAACAAACACACTTTGTTGATCATTTTTGCCGATCGATAAATCAATAACAATCGTTAGGATCAATGAGTTGAGAGGTTTTATTCGGAATAAACAATTAACAAAATTGTTTAGCAAGTGTTTTAATCTAAATAAAGTTGTACGAGCCAACACAATTTACTCTTAATTAAGAGTTCAGGGAAATTCATCGTCTCTTTACCCACTTGAAAATATAAGGAAAAAACCTTGGCTATCTCACCATTATTTCAGGTTACAGTGTTATTTTGCGCTGCAAGCATGCTAACGGCCTGTAGCCCTAATAATAAAAAAGGGAGTACCATCACTAATAGCAGCGTATTGAAAAACAAAACCGAGAGTAAGCAATGCGTCGATAACTTTGACTTATTGCGTAAACTTAATTATGACGTATTCACCACATATAAAACTCAGTTCGATCAAATAAATAACAACTACGATTATTATCGTGTAAATCAAAATCTGATGGAAGCAGACCCGAAAGAGCTGATTACGATGACGCTTAACGACAAGCTCAACATGATCTGCGAGAGGGTCAAAAGTCAGACTTTTGTTGAAATCAGAAAAAAGATGCAGACCGTTAGTAAGATCTAACAATTTCGGAAAGTTTTATTAATAGAAATTAGCCCTGACTTTGTGTTGGGGCAAAATAGTTTACTAAGGTTGAAAAGATGTTTACTGCAAAAAAAGGGTTCGCCACAATTCTCATTATCAACCATCTGTTGATCACTTTGGCTCCTTTGTTCTTTTCCGCCCCACTTTATGCCGAAAACTCTAAAGAACTCAGCGAACAGATGGATACCCTTCGTTCCGGACTCGACAGCCAATTGCCGACCCTCTCAGGAGACTCAGAGGCAGAGAGCAAAGAATCCCCTTTCATCGCAGAAGAAAAATTACAGTCAGCCGCGCAGTCTTTTTGGGGGGTAATGGCAAGCGACAACCCCACAGAGAGCGGTATTAATAAAGCGACAAATATGGCGAGCGGGCTGGCTAATAATGCCATTCGAGACTGGCTTTCGCACAAAGGTAATGCTCGTATCGAGTTAAATACCCAAGGTCGCAGTCAGGGACAGGTGCTACTACCGGTCTGGGAATCGGAGAGTAATGTACTTTTTAGCCAGCTTGGGGTGACAAATCATTCTGAACGAACCATCTATCACGCTGGTGCAGGATTGCGCAATTATATCAGCGATGACTGGATGTTAGGTGTTAATAGTTTCTGGGATTACGACAATACAGGGAACAATTCCCGTGCCAGTATTGGGGCTGAGGTCTGGGCAAATAATATTAAACTTGCAGCAAACGGCTATTTTCGTTTAACAGACTGGCACCAGTCCCCCCTCTCCGCAATGCGTGATTATGACGAGCGTCCGGCGAACGGTTTTGATATCCGGGGGGAAGCTTGGCATCCCTCTTATCCGCAACTCGCAGCAAACCTGAAGTACGAAAAATATTATGGTGAAGGCGTAATACTTACCGGCAGTACCTCTCCAGGTAATATGACAAATTCACCTGAGGCCTGGACCGTCGGACTCAGCTATACCCCCATCCCTTTAATCACTATCGACACGGAGCATACCCGTGGAAATGATAGTGACACTCGGCTTAAATTATCACTGAACTACCGTTTCGGGCAGAGCTGGAAAGAACTAATCGACAGGAATCTGGTTAAAATTGGCCGAAGCCTGTTAGGGCAACGGTATGATTTTGTCGATCGCAATTATGATATGGTCATGCAGTACCGTAAGCAGGATTTAATTAACCTGCGCATGCCTGCCAGTGTCACCGCTGAAGCCTCATCAGTGCTGGTCCTTAATGCCGAAATTAAAAGTAAATATGGGTTAAAAACTCTTCAGTGGAATACGCAGGAGATTGAATTAGCTGGAGGTAGTGTGGTGAAACAATCGCAAACCTCGCTCGCTATCACCCTCCCCCCGTATCGTGAAGACACGCATAATAGTTTTGTCGTCTCAGCAGTCGCAACGGATAAGCACGACAATATCTCTTCAGAGGCTCAAACCAAGATTATCCTGACGCGCTCTTCTAATATTGTGTCGCTTTCGGCTTCTCCGGCAAGCGGGCTGGCCGCAAGTGGTGCCGAAGTAACGGTCGCTACAGCGACAACCACTGATCAAAATGGTCAGCCTCTCGCGCAAAAGCCAGTGACTTTTATTCTCTCGGGTAGTGACGGCACTTGTAACCTGGGCGGTAGAAGTCAGTGTCGGGCGCAGGCGCTGACCAATAGCCAGGGAATTGCCACGGTTGGCGTCGGTCATAGCGTTGCCGGTACGCAGACCCTTCGGGCTGAGCTGGATAATGGCAATAGCGACAACCACGCGCTGCATTTCATCGCTGATATGGCCAGCGCTCGTATCGACTCGTTGATCGTGAACACTCAGGGCGGAATTGCTAACGGCGTCAGCCAGGAAGAATTAACCGTGACCGTTGTCGACCAGAACGAAAACCCCGTGCCCGGCGCTGTCATTACACTGTCGGTAACTTCCAATGCACAACTCTCCGCCGCAAACGTGCAAACAGATAGTCACGGTAAAGGCACATTTAATGTCAGCAGCCATACTGCGGGAGCTTTTAAGGTCACTGCATCCACCAATAATTCCAGCGCACAGGCTACGGTGAATTTCCGCGCGGATGAGGAAACAGCGGGGTTGGTAGCCGGTTCTTTGACTGTCATCTCAGATAATGCACGCGCCAATAATATCGACGAGAATCAGGTGCAGGCTCGGGTTACCGATGCATCGGGCAATCTCGTTCCTGGGATCGAGGTCCATTTTTCAGCGCCTACAGGGGTAACCATTTTACCCGCGTTTGCGGTCACGGACAGCAGCGGACTGGCGAGCGCCACGGTAAAAACAACCCTTGCGGGCAGCGCGGCGGTGACGGCCAGGGTCAATACTAACCAACAAACAGTGAACGTTAATTTCATCGGTGATGTCAGTACTGCACGCGTCAGTATTGCCCCTGAGGTCAACAATGCAACCGCTAATAATATTGCCCAAAACCGTGTGGTAGCCTCTGTTACTGATGCCTGGAATAATCCCCTTAGCAACATAGCCGTTGAATTCAGTGCCGATAATGGCGCACATATCAGTGGATTACAGGTTTCTGATTCGCAAGGCCAAGCCAGAGCGATAATCACCAGCCTGATCTCAGGTGACAGTCTGGTTGTAGTGACGCTGAATAACGGTCAAACGGGAAACACTGTGGTCACGTTTCTGGCGGATGCAGGTAGTGCCGGGCTTGCCAGCGGCAGCCTGAGTGTTATAGCTGATAATGCCCCTGCCAATGGTATCGCGACGAATGAAGTAAGAGCCCTTGTACAGGACTCGAACGGCAATCCGGTACCTGGAATCACGGTGAACTTTAGCGCCACGAATGGTGCCAGCATTATTACTGCCAGCGCCGTTACAGACAATAATGGCGTCGCCAACACTGCGATCATGAGTACCATTGCCGGTGAGAGCGTAATCACCGGCGTGGTTAACGGTAGCAGCGACAGCGCCTCGGTGACATTCATTGCCGACATGACCACCGTGCAGCTCAGCGCACTGAGTGTGATAGCAGACAATGCTCTCGCTAACGGCACTGATGAAAACAACGTAAGGGCGACGGTCACCGATGCGCACGGAAACCCGTTATCCGGTATGACGGTGACATTTACAGCCAATAATGGCGCGAGTGTTGTTTACGCCAGCGCGGTTACCGACGTGGATGGGTTTGCAAGCACGGGGATCGTAAGCACCGTTGCTGGTAGCGCTCTGATCGTCGCCACTGCAGAAGACAGTAGTGAAAGTGCAAACGTGGTATTTGTTGCGGACGCGAGCACTGCAGAGTTGGCGTCGGGTAGCCTCAGTGTTGTTGTTAATGGGGCAATTGCCAACGGCGTTGCGGAAAATGTTGTCCAGGCCACCGTCACCGATCTTCATGGTAATCCGGTAGCAGGTGTGAGCGTGACGTTCAGCGCTGATAACGGTGCCGCTGTTGTGCCACTCAGTATAGCCACCGATGCGCAAGGACGTGTCAGTGCCAGCATAACCAGCACAATGGCAGGACCAAGCACTGTTACCGCCGCGCTCAATAACACGAGTAGCAATGTTGAGGTCACCTTTAATCCCGATGCCGAAACGGCGACCCTACCTGCTGGATATTTGATCGTCACCACAAATTATGCGGTAGCGAACGGGGTGGCCACCAACGCGGTACAAGCCACCGTGAAAGACGCGTACAACAACCCCGTCTCGGGCGTGACGGTCGACTTCACCGCTGACAACGGAGCCAGTGTCGCTCTGACCAGTGTCATCACTAATGCCCAAGGCGAGGCAAGCACTACGCTCACTAATACTCTCGCGGGAGTAACTCTGGTGACTGCCGTAGTTAACAACCACAGCGACAGCACGTCGGTAACCTTTATGCCGGATGCCACCACGGCACAATTAACAGAAGAAAACCTACTGCTTCTTACGGACGGAGCGATGGCAAACGGTATTGCAGAAAATAGCGTCGAAGCCACTGTACAAGACGTTAACGGCAATGCAGTTCAGGGTATCACCGTTAACTTCAGCGCTGATAATCATGCAACCATTACGCCCGCCAGCGGTATCACTGATCAGGCAGGAAAAGTGGTGGCAACGATAACTAATACCCGGTCAGGTGTGTCTACCGTCACTGCGAGTGTGAATAGCGTGGATGTTAGCGTCGCGAGTCATTTTATTCCTGGAGAGGTTAACGCGGGGATGTCTTCTTTAGCCGTGAGTCCCCTGGCGATTCCTGCGGATGGCGTGACGGAAACAGTGCTGACGTTTGAGGCGAAAGATGCATTTGGCAATCCGGTTCCAAATCTAACCACCCTTTTCTTTGAGGCCAATAACGTTGACGTAGTGATTTCAGGACCCGTCGAGGTCAGTAGCGGTATCTATACCGGTACGCTTAAAAGCGTGAATGCCGGAACGGCTAATGTCACGATAAAAACCACCGACGCTCCTGCTGAGGTTATTCGACTCCAGAATGTCAGTATTTACCCGTTAGGTTTTAACGGCAAAGTGACATTCCGCATAAATAGACCTTAACTGTGTGGGTAATGAGGATAAAAAAAATGAACCTCCGTAATGTTTGCTTTTGCCTGTGCATTCTCTATTCAGGTCATGCGGCTAGTGAATGTAACTTTGTTGATCCCAATGGCCCCTGGACCGCATGGGTTTCTATACCTGCTAATTTAAGCATCCCACATGACAGCCAGGTAGGCGATGTGATCCATAGTGACGCTGGGTGGCAACAATTAGGGACTACGCACTTGCGCTGTAGTCAATCTGGCATGACGACGACCGGATATGATTTTCCCATTGAGGAATCGTCAATTCCGGGAGTCTATAAATTGCCGAATATGCCTGAACTCGGGATCAGGATAACGTACGATAACACCATCAATAACTCAGAAGTTGGCAATTTAATCTTCCAGTATCCATCCACTATTGGACCGCATACGGCGACGGGGTTTACCCCGACGGGTAATTTTAAGGTTGAGATCATTTTATTATCTTCATTGGTTAATTTCATGCCCGATAGTTACTCAGTTGCGTGGCCAGAGGTCATTGGTTCCGTTCGTTATTCCGATCTTCTGGTGGGGACAGTGAAACCACTAAATACCGCAATGAATATTACAGTGACGAATGATGAGTACTGTTATATTACACCATTAGACGCCGTTAATTTTCAGAATGTATCACTTGAACGCCTGAGAGCAAACCAATTACTTGGCAGCAGTGATATGACCATTCATTGCCCTTACACCACCACCAATGAGCCACTCACGCGAACGGTTAGATTCAATGGGCAAAATAACGGCAGTGAATTCATTACCAGTATTAATGGCGTTGGGGTTTCGCTTCGAAATGAAAGGAATGAAATTATTCCTCCGAACAGCACCGTTACTGTTGGTCTAACAAAAGTAAATGCAGAACATATTGGGCATGTGCAGATTAACGTATATCCACAGATCGATGAAAACATTATCCCAACTGTTCAAGAACTGGGTGAGTGGTTAGTTGATGTCACGCTCGAATAAAATAAGTCTTCTTAGCCATTAAGGATTTAATACATTATGGAAATACTTAGTGAAGATAAACTTTATGCCATGGGGATTAAGCTAATACTTTCCAGGTTTATGGATGAGTCGTCCCAGTCTGTGTCCGCGCTTCCCGTAACAATATATATTACGACCGGCGTTTCTTTTATAAATTTAAACAGATGGATGATGAAATATCCTCCAAATAATAACTCAATATTTATTTGCAATGTAAAGGTTCAGGAATACATTACTCGACGATATAAAGGAAAGGTCAATCATTTTATAGCTGAAAACGCATCGGTAAACGATGTGGAGAAAGGTATCAAAAATGTCATTTCACAAGAATTAAGAAATAAGAAAGATATAAATGCAAATGGTCCAACTCAGCTCACACGAAAACAGCAAATCATCACGGCAATGATGCTACTTGGATATGATGTAGATCTAATTGCAATTTATTGCAACTCAACTGTCAAAACAATCTATTCTCACCGTAGGGTGATAATGAAAAAAACACGAATGAATAATATTCAGGAGTTTTATTTTTTGATGAAGGGGGATTTATTGTAATGATCTGACTTTGATGTTTGCAATGTATGTTTCCTTTCTTGTATGGGACGTCATTTAACCTTTGTTTATCTGTTTTATGAGATGATTAGTTGTTTTAATCTGATCAAAAGACTGGAATCAGGCTGTAGGGAAATAATTATATGAAAAGGAATGGTATTTATGTTTCGATATCAAGAGATTGTTGCGGAATTTGAGCATTTAATTAAATCAAACCAAATGACTCAAGGTCAAAAATTACCTTCAATTCGCACTGTAAGCCAACAATACAATATAAGTTTACAAACTGTAATTCAAGCTTATAAAGCACTTGAGAACAAAAGATTAATTATATCGAAGGGCCGCTCTGGATATTATATTCCTATTGTAGAAAGGGTATGCCCCTCTTTTAAAACGCATCCCCTCCCCTTGCCTGTAGAGGTGCTACAAGATGAAAAACACAGTATCCTGTTTAATCTTTATTTATATAGTGGTTACTCCTCTTCAAAGTATGAGCGCACTTACCTGACACTTAACATGCACCATCAGATAGCTAAGAGAATCGATAAATTATTACATTATGCTAATACGGCTGAATGGAAAAGTGAAAATGCCTTGGGTCTTCACGAACTGAGATATCAGATCAGCGCGTTAATGAAAAAGCAAAATCTAACTGTTTCACCAGAATCTATAGTCATTACGGGTGGCTACCATAATGCATTATTTATGTCTCTGCAGGCCTTATGTTCTGCGGGGGACCGGGTTGCAGTGGAGTCTCCCGTTTCATGGCGAACATTACAGATGTTAAGTTTGTTAAAATTAAATGTTCTCGAGATATCAACGGATTCTGTGGAAGGTCTGTGCCCGCATGCACTGGCACATTCTCTGGCTCAGTGGCCTATCAAAGCACTGCTTGTGACGCCAAACTGCAATAATCCACTAGGTTTTATAATGCCGGACTCTAAAAAGAAGGCGCTGTTAGCTCTCGCAGAAAAATTTTTTTTCACCATCATTGAAGATGGATCCTACAACGAGCTGACAAATATTTCCCAACGACCAACGACGATTAAACAATTCGACCACAGCGAGAAGGTTATTTTATGTGGATCATTTTCGCGTTCTATTTCTACTGACTTAAAGATTGGCTGGTTTGTACCAGGTAAATTGCTGCCAAAAATAGTTGAAATGAAATATTTGTCTGTAGGGCTGGTGTCATCTTTGCTGCAAGGCGCTGCTGCCTCACTGATAGAAAGTGGACAATATGAACGTCATAACAACAAAATTATTAAAATTATCAAGCGAAGTTTCGCTCAATATATCATTACTATAGAGAGATACTTTCCCGCAAATACCGTTATAACAACACCGGCGGGTGGCGGATACCTTTGGGTTGTGTTGCCTGAGAAAATCAATATTTCAGAAATTATTTTCCGTACGATTGGCATCAACAATAATATATTACCGGGTATCATGTTCTCAGCGTCCGGTAGATACCATAACTGTCTGCGCGTAGATTGCACCTTCCCGCTGACTAATAAAATGCTGGAATCACTGATATTGATAGGTTCTGAAGCATGCGCGTTGGTATCCTCCCCGCCCTGATGCATGGGGTATAACTGCGCATCGGGTAATGCGTCTTTAATCGCACGTTGGGTGATCTCGTTTTTACTTATCCCTATGGCAATAGCGTCTCTAAAATGCCTTCCTGAGGATAGTTCATCCTCTGTCATCCTCTGTCATCCTCTGATATGAGCAGCTGTCGGGCATCCATTTATTGATTGGTAGCCTCTCCTGAACGCCACATGAGATACAGAAGAGGCCTTTACAGCAGTGGTTAATTAGCTCGGAATTTCGTGACGGTATCCCATGCGACCTGTTGCAGCGCGTTGGCTGTTTGTTCAGTCATATCGCTGTCAACGGGCAGCGCGCCGCCGATTGGCGAATGATCATACAGCGTGGCGAACAGCACGCAGGCGGCCAGATAGGTTCCCGCCAGAGAAGGATGATTGCCATCACTGTGATAAAGATTGATTTCCGGGTACGCCTTCATTGCGTTACTGAAGGCCAGCCCGACCGGCGCGACGTATCCCCCAGTTTTACTGGCGATATCCAGATAAGCTACCTCAAGCTTTGCAGTTTCCTCGGGTTTATCCTTGCTGGCCCAGGTCATGAAATAGACGACACGGGATCCTGCTTTATGGGCAATATCTGCCATTTTGACGGCAGATTCAGTGAAATACTGACGAGAGTCCTCTTTGGCAGCAAAAGGCTCCGTAGAATTTCCCTGAAAAATCACCACGTCCCATTTTTGAAGCGTATTCTGAAATTCCAGATTCGGAAGATGCCAGCCCAAACGCCCTGACGAAATCGTGATTCCGCGGAACATATAGCCTTTCGCCTCATCAGGAAGCAGCGAACGGCTAAGATCGCGCAATCGGGTATTTACGTTGTTGTTGTAATGCGTATAAGAGTTTCCGTAGAGGGCAATGGCTTTATTTTCTCCGCTCAGTTTATCCTGCGGTTTGGCGGCGGTAATCGTGTCGGCCTGCGCGTTGAATATCAGCGCCAGCCCTGCCAGCAACAACATGTACTTTTTCATCACTTATTCCTCAGAAGTCGTAGCGTAAGCCGACAATAACGGCATCATCGTTGATTTTCTCATTGTTATTCGCCAGAGTTTTCAGGTAAGTCGCCGACAGATAAACGTTTTGTGCCAGGTTAAGCAGTGACTCAACCCGCCAGCCCTCACGTCTGTATACATCCTGACCGGCTTCGTCCAGGAAGCTGTATCCGCCCAGCACCCTAAATTCTTTCGTGAATTGATATGAGAGAACCGAATCGAAACTCGTAAAGTTATTGTCAGACTTGTTATCTCTTTCGATGGAGATCTTGCTGGCCGTTACGGCCAATGACAGATCGCTGTAATCGAGCTGTAGTCCGCCCAGTAACTGGCTGTGTTTCTTACGGCCATCGGTGGTTTTTACGCCATCCTGACGGTTATATTGGCTGGCTGCAATCGCCGGAGTGATGTTTACATCGCCGATTTTAATCATCTTGCGGTAGCTGACCATCATACCGTCATCAAGTGCGTCATTTTCACTATTGCCGTTTCCGAAGACGTAAGCCAACTGCACCTGGTGCCCGCTGAAATTAGCGTTCCATTGCAGGGTTCCGTCCTGACGGTTAAATTGGTAAGAGTCATCAATGGTGGTAATGCCGTAGTTATATACATTCGGCGTAAAGTTTTTATATTTGTCTGTCATACGCATCACCTGATACAACGGGTTTCTGGTACGCCCGGCGATCAGTTCGCCATATTTGGCATGAGACAGCCCCAGGTAGGAATAACGGGCATCGAGATCTTTATCGTTAGTTTTATTATCATCTTTTTCGGTACGAACCTGCCACTCCAGGCGCCCGACCAATTTTGTGTCCTCCAGCAGGGGTAAGTCGCGAGTTAAGTAGAACCCTAAACGTCCCCCGAGTTGACTGCGGGAATCATCTTTAGCAAATGATGCATCACCGTTTGCTAATTGCCATTCGATACGACCGTAAATATCGAGCGTGGTATCTTTATCTTTATAAACGCTTACCGCTAGCGCAGACGAACTTGCTCCGCTTAATGCAATGAATAATAACGTGTTTGCTTTAATGTTCATGCTTCCCTTCCCCATGTAAATAAAGTCGCTCAACCCTTACTGTAGGGTTATATAGTTGCCGCCGGGTTAGGTGCCTTCGGGCGCTATTTATTTTTAGTTACACTTGTACGAGGCAGATACGGGAATTTATTTTTCTCATATTGAACTGTGATTCAACGCACGTGAACTAGATTGATAACGGATGGTGCTATTATTCTGGAGTTTTATTTGTGCAAAGTTGAAATGAACACTTTTAACTTTAGTTCCGAACAGGGCGTAAATGAACTGTTTATGTTAATCCCATCACGTTTTTCAATTCGTACAACCCGCGACAGCCGGGAAATGAACATTCCCCTATTTCTGTAAACACAATTACTTCAGAATCCAAATCATGCATATAAAAAAGAGTTAAATGATGCGCCGTTATCGGCGAGATAAATCACAGGAGTTTATAATGCAAGGCAGTCAAAGTTCGGTGTTTGATTCAGAACTGTATTTTTCTCTTTTTACGCAGCCGGAAATGAAAGAAATTTGGTCCGATGAAAACCTTCTTCGTTGCTGGCTCACCTTCGAATCTACCATTGCGCAGGTGCAGGCAGAGTTAGCCATTATTCCACGGGACGCCGCTGCGGACATTTCCGCCACCTGCCAGTCGCTGAATATCGACTGGCCGCGCCTTGCCAGGGAAACGCGTTCCGTTGGCATGGCGATTAAGCCTCTGGTTGATCAAATTGCCGATGCCGGTACCCCAATAGTGAAGAAATACCTTCACTGGGGTTGCACGACCCAGGATCTTCTGGACACCGCTTTAGCCATGCGCATGAAGCAAACTCTACAACTGCTGCGCCGCCAATTGGTGCAACTGAGCGTTATGGTGAAAGCCATGGCGCTGGAGCACCGGCATACTGTAATGGTGGCCAGAACCAACTCCGTCGATGCTTCTGCTACGACATGGGGGCTTCATGTCAGCAGCTACCTCTCTGAACTGACCCGCCACCTTCAACGTCTTGATCGCCTCTATCCGACAGCGACCACCGGCCTTTTTGGCGGCGCAGTCGGTAACCTGGCATCCGTGGGCAGTGAGGGTATGGTAATACGCAAGCAACTGATGGATGCGCTGGGACTGTCATGCCCCATCGGCATGACCAACGCCAGTCAGGATCACGTGGTTGAAGCAGTGCAGTTTTTTGCCCTGGTGCACGGTACGCTATGCCGCATGGCGAATGACGTTGAAACGCAGGGGCGCACCTCCGTGGCTGAGCTGCGTGAAGGCGAAGGCGGAGGTGGGTCTAGCACCATGCCGCACAAGACTAATCCGCGCGCCAGTAATATGATCCAGACGCTTTCCCGCATGGGCTGGACTTATGCCTCCGGCGTGACGAGCCTGCTTGACCAGTGCGACGTGCGTGCCGCCTCGATGCGTGTACTTAACTGGACATTAGTGCCAGAGTCGGCCCTGGCCCTGTCTGCGAGCCTTGAGCGCGCTGTCCGGTTGTTTTCATGTTTGGTAGTAGACAAAGAGAAGATGCGTGGTAACTTCGCCGCGTCAAAGAACTTCATTATGTCGGAGTCCGTCACCATGGTATTGGCGGAGAAAATCGGGCGTGGCGCGGCGTATGATTTGATGAAGACGTTATTAAAAGACGCCGACGGCTCAAAAGATTTGTTGCAGTGTGTGATGACGTGTCGAACTATTCGTGACGCGCTGAGCGAAGCTGAGATTGTCGCGGCCTGCGATCCATTGTCTTATCTTGGTTGTAATGACGCACTGATCGAGGAAACCGTCGCCGCTTTTGATAATTACATTCACGTCCGGACGGCGTAATGACTGGCTTTTCCGCTCCCACCGGCCAGGTGATTTGCTGGCAGGAGCGGCTAACTAACCGGGGAGAGGTGAGAAAGTCTCAAAAAAGACAAACAGCTTTTCCAGTTGTTCGAAATTCCCCTCTCCCTCTCCTTTCTCATAGGCCAGATGCAACACCAGCTCGATAAAAAAGAAGCCCACTATGCGGCTTTTAAACACCGACTGAGCATCGCTGGGCAACACGAACTGCAGGTTACAGAATTTGCCATACGGGTTGGACTCTGAGTTGGTGATCAGTACCACCGTCGCGCCCTTTCTGCGACACCATTCGGTAACGCGGATCACTACCCGGTTAAAACGGTAATAGGAGAAGACGATTAGCACATCCTGGTCTGTAACGCTCAGTAACGACTTTGGCAACTCCCCGACATCCATAGAAAGCAATGTCACCCGATTACGGAAATATTTAACCAGAGTAGTAAAGTGTTTCGCCATCGCATAGGAAGATGCTGGGCCGATAACATATATGTGCCGGTCGGTATTCAAGATGATCTCAATAAATTTCTCTAAACTATCGATATTAATATTATCTTTAAAATTCTCAAACAAAGTCGTAACATTTCTATTAAACTCGGACACAATTTGTGTCATGGTAATTTTGTCTTTTACCTGCATACGTGATGCCAGCTCAAACGGTGGCACCATTTTTTGTTGTGTCAGCGTATTTTCCAACGCGCGCCGGAAGTCGGCATAGCCGATAAATCCAAGTTTATTTAAAAAACGCCCTACTGTTGCTTTACTGACCATGGCATTTCGGGCAATGTCGATGATGCCGTGAAAAGGTAATTCATTGAAATGCTCACGAATATAATCATCGAGACGATGTTCAGATTCTGTCAGTGAAGATAAATGAGTTGTTTTTGAAATATATTTCTCTAATGTCAAAGAGACGTTTGTTTCCATAATAGTAATCCTTGTACGCCAGAGGATGAATAGATACTATTTTTAATAAATGATGCCAGGACAGTTAATAATGTTATAGTTGTCCTTCCGTATTGCGAACGGCATATTTTCTTTTATGCGATCATGCGCACAAACACTGGCGGGAAACACACTTTCTCATAGCTCATAAAGCTCTGCGTCTTTCATAATTTCATTACGACATCAACCTCTGGCTTTATAGAAATTACACTCCCTAATTATAATTAGGCGCCTTATTATAGAAAAATAAAAGGACGATCTCATGACCGCATTTGTAATCGCAATCGTGATCACTATCATTGCAGCATGGTTAATTATCAAGAACTTCCAGCCTCAGACGGTGTTGCTACTGGCTGGCCTGTCATTGCTAACCATTACTGCCGTCTTCTACCCTGAAAAGAGTATTCTCTACGGTAAGGCCGACTCAACCGGTTCTACCTGGCTGGATATCTTTGCCTTTGCCAAAGGCTCGCTCTCCACGCAGATCGCCGGTATTGGTTTGATCATTATGGCGGCAGGCGGTTTTGCCAGCTACATGGATCACATCAAAGCGTCCAACGCGATGGTGAATGTCTGCATTCGTCCCCTGCAAATTATCAAGGCGCCCTATGTGATCCTGGCGCTGGGATACATTTGCGCGCAACTGTTGCACGTCGCGATTTCTAGCGCTGCCGGGCTGGCGATGATGTTATTGGTTACGTTTTTTCCGGTGCTGGTGCGGCTGGGCGTCAGTAAGGCGGCAGCGGCGGCGATGATCGGCCTGTGCGCTTTTATGGACTTAGGCCCTGCGGTTGGCACGGCTAACCTGGCGGCCAAACATGCCGATATGGAAGCGGCCGTTTATTTTGCGCACTATCAGATGCCAGTGGCCGTTGCCGTTATGCTGGTGGTGTCCGTGCTGGTTTTCTTTACAGCTAAATATTATGACAAGAAGGATGGTCATCTGGTGACCAGCCCGGCGGTTAATGACGTCACAAGTCAGGACAAGGAAGATGAAAAGGTGCCGGGGCTATATGCTTTCCTGCCTGTATTCCCGGTAATCTTGGTCCTGGTCTTTAGCCCGCTGGTGATCACGTCGATTAAAATCGACGTAGTGACCGCCATGATCGTCGGTACCATGCTGGCGTTCGTGTGCGAACTATTCGTAAAGCGCGATTTCCGTGCCTGCTGTAAAGGCGTTCAGGTGTTTTTCAAAGGGATGGGCGGCATGTTCACCAGCGTGGTTTCGCTGCTGGTGTGCGCGGATATCTACGCCCAGGGCATGCAAAAAATCGGCGCGGTAGATTACCTGCTGGAGATGGTACAAAACGCAGGTTTCGGCTTTGCCAGCATGACCATCGTGATGACGCTGCTGGTGGGGGTGACCGCAGTACTTACCGGTTCAGGGGTTGCAGCTTTCTTCTCTTTCTCCGGCATGGCCCCCGCGATCGCCACTAAATTTGGTGAAAGCGCTGTGCACATGATTTTGCCGATGCAGCTAATGGCCGGGATGGGTCGCTCCATTTCTCCGGTCGCAGGGATCATCATTGCAGTCAGTAAAGCGGGCGAATGTTCACCGTTCATGATTGTGCGCAGAACTCTAATTCCGGCGCTTGGCGGTATGCTCACGATGATGCTTGCCAACTACTTATTGAGCTGAGAGGCGTGCCGTTAGCATGATGCCATTAAAAACAGAGAATACCGATAAAGGTATTTCACTTTCAACATCAGGTAGCCGGGCGTAGGTTATGTTCAACGATACAAGCAATAATTTACTTTATATTCCATATTCAGGCCCGGTTTTACTGGACTCCCCGCTGCTGAACAAAGGCAGCGGGTTCACTGAAAACGAGCGCGAAATCTTTAACTTAAGAGGGCTACTGCCCGCCGCGGTCGAAACAATTGAAGAGCAGTCGCTGCGGGCCTATCAGCAGTTTCTGGATATCAAGTCAGATATTGCCCGCCATATCTATCTGCGCAATATCCAGGACACCAATGAGACCCTGTTTTACCATCTGGTGAGCAAGCATCTGGTGGAAATGATGCCCATTATTTACACCCCGGTGGTCGGCCATGCCTGTGAACACTTTTCCGACATCTATCGCCGCGCCAGAGGGTTGTTCATCTCCTGGCCGGACCGGCATATGATCGATGATATTTTGCATAATGCCACTAAGCAGAATATTGCGGTGATTGTCGTGACTGATGGGGAGCGGATCCTCGGTCTTGGCGATCAGGGAATCGGCGGCATGGGGATTCCGATCGGCAAGCTTTCGTTGTACACCGCCTGCGGCGGCATCAAACCATCGCGAACCCTGCCGATACTACTTGACGCGGGAACGAACAATTCCCAATTGCTTAACGACCCGCTTTACATGGGGTGGCGCCATCCGCGAATTACCGGAGCCGAATATTTTGAGTTCATTGATATGTTCATCAGCGCGGTTAAGCGTCGCTGGCCGAACGTATTGCTCCAGTTCGAAGACTTTGCCCAACAGACAGCTATGCCGCTGCTGAATCGCTATCGGGATGATATCTGCTGCTTTAATGACGATATCCAGGGTACCGCTGCAGTGACGCTGGGTTGCCTGATGGCGGCCAGCTATGCTGCTGGCCGTCGGTTGTGCGATCAAACTGTGGTTTTCCTGGGCGCGGGGTCAGCCGGATGCGGCATAGCAGAGCACATCGTCGCGCAGATGGTGAGCGAAGGTCTGACTGAAGAACAGGCCCGCGCGCGCATTTATATGGTAGATCGCTTTGGCTTGCTCACGGACGATCAAACCAATCTGGCCTCTTTTCAATTGCCGCTGGCACATCCACGTTCACGTCTGGTGGAGTGGGAAGATCGCCAGGAGGGGTTCTCGCTGCTGGATGTCGTGTGCCAGGCTAAGCCATCCGTTCTGGTCGGCGTCAGCGGGCAACCGGGTTTGTTTAGCGAAGCAGTGATCCGCGAAATGTTTCGTCACTGTCCGCAGCCGATCGTCATGCCGCTTTCCAACCCGACCTCACGCGCCGAGGCCAGACCGGAAGATATTCTGCGCTGGACAGAAGGCAACGCGGTGATTGCTACTGGCAGCCCCTTCGAGCCGGTTAACTATAAAGAAAAAATTTATCCCATTTCGCAATGCAATAACGTTTATATCTTCCCTGGCGTCGGACTGGGCGTGCTCGTCAGCCGCGCTAAGCGTGTCACGGACAACATGATGATGGCGGCTAGCCGCACGCTGGCAAGCTGTTCGCCGCTGGTGCGTGGTGGACACGGCCCACTTCTTCCCAGTATCAATGACATCCGGGAGGTAACGCAGGTTATTGCCCTTAACGTCGCCCTGGCCGCGCAGCATGATGGTGCTGCCATTGAGATCCCGCTGGACACTTTGCGTCACGACATTGCGGCCGGATTCTGGCAGCCGCAATATCTCCAGTACAAACGAACGTCATTCTGAAAAGACCGTTACGCAAGTATCGCTAGTATAAAAACCGGCTGTTTTGAACACCTTCCCGGGACGTTGTTCCAGCCGTTTGTCTCGCAAGTAGCGACAGCTGTTTCCGAACATCAGGTAAAACTCGCATAGTGGGCAGTGCTATAGATAAATATAAACTTTCAATTTATCTACCTGAAACTGCATTGAATATTAAAAACTAGCACAATGCGTGCCAGGTATAAAATTCCTCATCAAACTGGATGTAGCCGATGCCCGGAAAAGGCAGATGGGCACCGGCTATCATCCATTTATTCGATGCTGCTTTTTCAAATATAGTACGTCTTGATTCCTCGGCAGTTCTCGTATTTGCATCGAAAAGCACTGTAATATCAGGTGACTGAAATTGAACAAAGCTTGCATGCACGATGTCCCCCCATACGAGTAATTTTTCCTCACCGAAATCAAATAAGTATGATGTATGTCCTGGCGTATGCCCTGGCGTGGCGATAACAGTAAGTCCGTTAATAACTCCTTCACTGACTGAAATAGATTTAACAGCATTGTTAGCAAGATAAGGCGAGAATGCATATCTCAAGAGGCCCAGTGTGTTTTTATAGTAGCTACGGATTTCTTCTGCTTCCTTGTCATCAGGATTCAGGATAATACGAAGTTCACTTTCTGGGGCATAAATAACAGCATTTTCAAAAATAGCCTCTCCAGTTGAATTTACTAATCCCATTACATGGTCGACATGAAGATGTGTAAGGAAAATTTTATTTATGTCAGCAGCGTCAATTCCCAGGGCATTCAGGTTTAGAAGTGTTTTTCCAGCGCTATGGCCACAGGCCCCACCCGCGCCAACATCAACCAGAATTAATTCCTGATTGAATTTCACTAAAAAAGTATTGATAGAAGTTGATGTTGCGTTTTCCGAGAAAAAACCGTTAGTTTCCCGATTTAGCATTTCGGACTTTAGAATAAAATACCCGTCTTTGATAGACGTAATAGACCCATAACTCTCTGAGAACTCATGATAAAACAAATCAGCATTCATTTGAATTTCCACTCCATGTGATGCACCTATCAAAAAACTCACTTCAGAGCAACCTATAATGCGATAAAGAAGTTACTGGTCGTTGATTCTTTTACCTTTACTCCACTCAAATTACTCATTACGGAATTGCACTTAACAGTAATGTTTTTTTAAAATTAAAAATCCATTTGACAATACAATTATGAGAAAAACCTATATTGCCCTGCTACTTCCTCTTTGTATATGAATTTTGAGCTATCCATTACTATCATCTCATTATAAAAAACTTGCTAATATTACTTTTCTAGTTCTTTGTGTTTTTCACTAATGCATGAACTCAAAAATTGTTAAATCAGGCCTCCAATCGTAACCACTGACCTTGAAATTAAACAAAGCATCAATAGATAAAAATTAACCACACACACCATTACAATATTTTTACAGTTGATCTCATTTGTTAGTAACGCAATAAAAACAAGGTATTAACGTGAATGTGTAATCCTGTAAATTATGTCAGTTTATTTTTAGTTAAGTATACATCTGTTATTTAGCTTAAAGTAATGGAAAAATCAGGCGTACAAAAATATTTGACACTTCCTGGATGTCATGCAGTAATATTTTCGAAAACCGTAATAACTAATGTCAGAAAACTAACCTACTATCATTAGGTCACTAGAATTCTAAAAAACAAATAAAATAATCCATAATTCGACGCAGACTAGTTTAATTATTGACTTACCCGATCGGTAAATAGGTCATGAAAACACCAGGGAAATTATACGCGATTTGCCGTCAGCCACGCCACATATGTCGTTTATCATCTATCAGGATGATAGTTATTCCCCTTCTGAAAAGCGGAAAAACACAGGTTAGGCAGCAACGTTTCTCAGCACAATGCCAAAGCAAGAATACCCCAACAGGAATGAGGGATCAGGAATACCGTATTCTGGGAATAATAAGCGTGACGGTGAAGTAAACCTGGATAAGTATCTGCCTCTTTAAGACCACATACAGCCAAAGCTGGCAACCGGAAGGAGTCGGAGTATGAAACGTAAGACATTGAGTATGAATGTTCTTGATGCCGCCCTACTCCGCCTGGAGTGGGTTTTTGATACTTTCGACAACATATGCCTCTCCTTTTCAGGGGGTAAAGATTCCAGTATCCTCTGGCACCTGGCTGCCGCAGTGGCCCGACGTAAAGGCCGCAAGTTTGACGTCCTTTTTATCGACTGGGAAGCTCAGTTTTCTCTTACTATTGAGCATGTTCAGCTCATGAGAGAGCGTTACTGCGATGTTACCAGACGTTTTTACTGGATCGCTCTGCCACTTACCACTGTCAACGGGGTATCCCAGTTTCAACCAGAATGGGTTGCATGGGAGCCCGGCGTCGAATGGGTCCGGCAACCGCCGGAAGACGCCATTACCAGCCCGGATTATTTTCCTTTTTACCGCCACGCAATGACCTTTGAGGAGTTTGTACCTGCATTTATGAAGTGGCTGGCTGGTGATCAGAGCCTGGCGTCACTTATCGGCATCCGGACGGAAGAATCCCTGAACCGCTATCTGGCCCTCACCTCGCAGACCAAATTACGTTTCGAGGACGATAAACTCTGGACCACCGCTTCTCCTGAAGGCTTTAGCTATACCTGTTATCCCCTCTACGACTGGCGAACCCGCGATATCTGGATTTTCAATGCACGTACACGCCAGCCCTATAATCCGCTTTACGACCTGATGCAGCGCGCCGGCGTTCCTCTGCACAATATGCGCGTGTGCGAGCCTTTCGGACCAGAGCAGCGCCGGGGACTGTGGCTCTATCATGTTCTGGAGCCAGAAACCTGGGAAAAGCTGTGCCGTCGTGTATCAGGTGTCCATAGCGGTGGGATTTACGCTAATGAAAGCGGCGACTTCTACGCCTTGCGCAAGAAAATCAGCAAACCCGCACATCACACCTGGCGCAGCTATGCCCTGTTCCTGCTCGACAGCATGCCGCAGAAAACAGCCGAGCACTATCGCAACAAGATAGCAATCTACCTGCGCTGGTACCAAACGCGGGGATTCCCGGATGATATTCCTGATGAGCAAGACAATGACCTCGGGTACCGGGATATTCCATCGTGGCGGCGTATCTGCAAGACCCTTATCAAAAATGATTTCTGGTGCAAAAAGCTATCCTTCAGCCCGACCAAGCCACAGCACTATGAACGTTACTGCCGTAACCTTAAACAGAAACGAACTGAATGGGGGATCATGTCATGAAACCAGAAATAGCAAACATCATTATCGAATATATAAATGCTCAGGATAATCTGCACGAGAAAATCCGTGTTATCAATGAAATGAAATCCTTGCTTCATCAGCACAGTCCATTCAGCCAGGAGCCCGTGGACTGCGTTCTTTGGGTCCGCCAGGAGACCGTTGAAGCCAATGACTACAACCCCAATGTCATGGCCACTGCCGAGAAAAAGCTTCTGGAACGTTCCATTGAAATGGATGGTTTCACTCAACCCATTGTGACCGCCTGGCAGGATAACAGACACCTTGTTGTGGACGGGTTTCACCGACATCTGACGGGCAAATCCTCGCCGAATCTGAAAGCACGGCTTCACGGTTATCTTCCCATCACCCATGTCAGCACAACACGTCAGGGGCAGCGTGAACGGATTGCTGCCACCATTCGCCATAATCGCGCCCGGGGGAAACATCAGATTAATGCACTGTGCGATATTGTCAGGGATTTGTACCGGCTGGGCTGGAGTGACCAGCAGATTGGGATGGAGCTAGGAATGAGCGCTGATGAAGTACTGCGCCTGAAACAAATCAACGGTCTGGCAGATCTCTTTGCCGATGAGGAATACAGTCAGGCCTGGACGGTTGAGTGAAACAACAAGAGGCAAAAGCGATGAAAACGATTTACCAGCTATATGTCGAAAACGGGCACCGTGCCGGCTTTGTCGTCCGGCATTGCCTCTGGTCTTCCGGCTTCGCTACGATACATTCTGTCGACGGAAAAACTCGGGGGCCCCTAACAACAGCTTCAGATGAGGCAACAACAGTGATTGCCACAATCGTAAATGCCAGCGGCGTAAGGAAAGGTGAGCTCTGTTCAGCTGACGAGTCGGTATGGGAAAAACGGCCCCCGGCGTTTTAGCAGGTTCATAAAAGGTCAGGAATTTGCAACGGGCTTATCCACTCTGGCTGACCAGTAAGCCACTGATGGAACGAGAGGCGATACTCAACTCGCGCAGCACCCGAGTCATTTTCATATTGCCTGAAAAATCGCATACCACAGGCTTTCATTACATTCTCTGACTGCACATTACGTTTAAGGCAACTGCAACTGACACTCTCGACGTTGTGCTCGATGAATGCAAAGCGAAAAACTGCGTTCAGCGCTTCTCTGGCATATCCATTACCCCACAGCCTTTTAGTGAGAAAGTATCCGGCAGAGATATTTTGGTTTTCAGTTCTCGTGAACCCTATCTCACCGACATGCTCACAGGTAAATCTGTTTTCGATACGAAAGAAATAATACTTACGAGGGTAATCAGATGCAAAATTTATGCACTTATAAAGATGTTTTCGTGCCTCATTCAAAGATTCACAGTATAAATCTGGTAGAAATAGCATTACATTTTTATCAGACATCAATTTATGATGTGTCATCAAATCATCTTCAATGTGATCCCTGATAACCAATCTTTTTGAAAAAAACTTCACCATAGCGAACGCCTTTTGATTTTATTCCCGTTTTAGACAACTCTTGACGTGAATCTGAACGCGGCAGAACCTGGCCCCTACTTTTCAGCACCTTACAGACTGACGCAGGTAACATATTTGAACATAAATTGGTTTTTGTTTATTACATGTGCATCGTTATCATTATAATCATTGAGTGATAAATGCACATCTCATATTTTTACATTAGGGATACTAACGATGAAGCTATTTTTTTCTCGGAAAATACTTCTTATTGCAGCTGTTGCCTCTCTTCTGTCATTCAAGGCTGATTATACAAAAGCCTCGGTTAATGTTGAAAAAATGCAGCTAGAGCTGATGGCTCTGGAGAAAATTTCCGGAGGAAGGCTGGGAGTAGCAATGATTAATACGGCTGATAATTCTCTAACTCTGTATAGGGCCAGTGAACGCTTTGCTATGTGCAGCACCAGTAAAGTCATGGCGGTTGCCGCGCTGCTGAAAAAGAGTGAAGCAAAAGCAGAAATAATGAATGAGAGAATTGTACTTCAACAATCAGACCTTGTGACCTGGAGCCCTGTTACCGAGAAAAATCTGTCAACGGGAATGACGCTAGCGGAGTTAAGTGCAGCAACCCTGCAATACAGTGATAATGCAGCGATGAACGTAATCCTCAGATATCTCGGCGGTCCATCTGGGGCAACAGCTTTTGCCCGTTCTATTGGTGATTCTACCTTCCGTCAGGATCGCACCGAGCCTGAGTTAAACACAGCAATCCCAGGCGATGAGCGGGATACAACGACCCCACTCGCGATGGCTGAAAGCTTAGAGAAACTCACCATGGGCAATGCTCTGGCTGAGCCTCAACGGCAACAATTGGTAAAGTGGTTGCAGGGCAATACTACTGGAGATGCAAGCATCAAAGCAGGATTACCAGCAAGTTGGGTCGTTGGAGATAAAACAGGGAGTGGAGATTATGGCACTACGAATGATATAGCAGTTATATGGCCAGACTCACAGCCACCTCTCATCCTGGTAACCTACTTTACTCAACCCCTGAAGGACGCAAAAGGGAGAAAAGATGTACTTGCAGAAGCAGCAAAGATTGTCGTCACACCTTTAGCTAACTATGCACCATAGTCGCTTCTGGATTTATGACCTAAAACGGGAGTGATATATGATTAAGAATGCATCAATTCACCTGTTAGGTGCATCAGGTTCCGGTACAACCTCTGTTGGCCATCAACTGGAAAGCTTATTGGGCATACGTCATCTTGATACCGATAGTTTCTACTGGTTAGACACCGCTGAACCCTTCAGTCACCCTCGCCCTGAATCTGAAAGGAAAAATTTGTTATCAGAAGCCTTATCAGAATCAGGATCCTGGGTTTTAAGCGGGTCGCTATGCGGATGGGGGGATTTTTTAATACCTCGGTTTAATCTGGTTATCTGGATTTGGGTAAATCACAGCCTGAGAATGGAACGTCTCCGGATACGTGAAGAGAGGATGTATGAACAAGCCATGTATGCTGACGATAATATATACACTAAAAGGCAGAAGTTTTTAAGTTGGGCAGAGTCATACGACACCTCTTTTGAAGTGAGTCGTAACGCAAAAAAACATGCTGAATGGCTTAAAAGAATGTCCTGTCCTGTTTTTATAGTATCAAACAACGGTGCCATTAAAGACACTACGGATAAGATTAAGATGATAATCGAGTCGGGAGTGGTCTAAAACCCTGCACATTCAAATGATTAATGGTATGCAATTCAAGCTCTTGGGAAGCGTGTTCATATTATTCTCCATTAACGGCATTGTCACAGGCTCCGCAGCGGCACTGATGGGATCGCTGCTGTACTGGAATTGTAATACCCGTCAGGGATCGCCCATTATAGATTTATGAATTTCATTCATAACACCTATTTAATGAGCGTAATTATCTTTCATCGCATCTTCGTTAATCTGAGTAAATTAGAACGGGATAAGCCGATACCCCACTGGGGTATCGACGAGCCGATTTAAATATTTTTATCAAAGAAGATATCGAGTTTTTGCATCGCCTGGTCAACATATTTGGGAACCCAGTAAGTTTCAATATGAGTAGCGCCGTCGATCAGGAACAGCTCTTTGTTATTCGTACCGGTGGCGAGCTTGAACGCACTTTCGGTCATGTAGAGCGAATCCGCCTTCGTACCGGCCATCATTAACAAGGGTTGATTGATGAGATCCATATTGCTTTGTGCATCAAATCTCATTAAATCCAACAGGCTGCTGGTCGTATAGCGGAACGTTGAATTCGGATGGGCATGTGTTTTCCAGTAATACTCATAGCCCTGACGATACAGATCAAAGGGCAGTTTAGCGATTTGTTCATCCGTCAGGTTGGCATCACCGGAATAGCTGACTTCCCCTGTGGCGACTTCCTGGGCACGTGCATCGCTTGCCAGTTTCAGGCGCTCCTGAACCGTGGCGATCTGCGAGTCCTGGTAACCGTTGCGACGGACGCGACCGGAGTCGAACATGCTTAACGTCGCCAGCGCTTTAAAACGTTTATCGGTCTGAGCCGCTTTTAAGGAATAACCACCGCCGCCACAGATACCCAGCAGACCGATCCGAGCGATATCAACCCCGGGATACTGACTGATGTAGTCGGCCATACCGTGAATATCCTCGATGCGATTAGCCGGTTTATCCACGTTGCGGGGCATCCCGCCACTGGCACCCTGATAAGCTGCATCGGCGGTAATCGTGATGTAACCCTGTTCGGCAAGTCGTTGCGCATACAATCCGGCGACCTGTTCTTTTACGCCGCCATTAGGATGAGCAACGACAACGGCGGGATATTTTTTCGCGGGGTCGTAACTGGCGGGCGTATAGACATTCGCGGCAATCTGGATGCCGTTTAAATCGTATTTCACCGGATGGATATTGACCTTCCCTTTGACGTTTTCAGTAATGGCACCGTCATAGGCCAGGGTGTAAGGGTTTTGTTTGTAATCAGCCGCATTGGCTGAGGTGACCCCGGCCATTGCCGTGAGCAGCATTGCACTTATTAGTGTGAATTTCATGGTCTCTCCTGATGAGTGTCAGCCTGGTTATGCAGGCGCAAGGAATCAAGTTTGCAGGCTCAGAGTAGGAAGAGAGGGCTGTCAGCATCGTGACCGGGAAATAACATTTTTGTCAGGAAAAAGACTGGCACAGAAAGCGTTTCTGACACCGCTGTCAGGAAACTGTCAGCTTTATGTTGGCAACCCGGAGGCAAAATGGCCTCGGTGGAAAAATAAGAGGAAGCCCCGCGATGCGCTTGTTGCTAGTCGAAGATGAAGAAAAAACGTCAACCTATCTCAACCGTGCGTTGAGTGAGTCCGGATTTACGGTAGATGTCTCTGCAGACGGAGCTGAAGGTCTTCATTACGCGCTGGAGTTCGACTACGACGCGATAATACTGGATGTGATGTTGCCGGGGATGAACGGATACCGGGTTCTTGAGGGTGTGCGAGCCGCCAAACAGACGCCGGTGCTGATGCTCTCTGCACGGGGATCGGTCGACGAGCGTGTCAAAGGGCTGCGGCTTGGCGCGGATGATTATCTCCCCAAGCCCTTCTCTCTTATCGAACTGGTGGCGCGTATTCAGGCCCTGGTGCGTCGCCGCACTACGGATGGCGCAGACATCACCCAGCTGCAAATTCACGATCTGCATCTCGACCTGCTGGCTCGCCGCGTATTTCGTGCCGGAACGCGACTGGAGCTGACCGCGAAAGAGTTTTCCCTGCTGAGCCTTCTGGCCCGCCATCAGGGGGAGATTCTGTCAAAGATGATGATTGCCGAGCAGGTATGGGACATGAATTTTGACAGCGACGCCAACGTGGTTGAAGTGGCGATTAAACGTCTGCGCGCCAAAGTTGATGCCCCGTTCGACGTCAAACTGCTGCATACCGTGCGTGGCATGGGGTATGTCCTCGAAGTCCGGTCAGAATAATGAAGGGGATATGTATGCTTAAGCGCTCCATCTCCGTTCACCTGGCGCTGATGTTTGCCCTGTCCGCGCTGCTGATTGTGTCCGTTATCGGCATCCTGCTGAGAAGCTCTTTGCATGACTCTTTGCAAAAGCAAATGCACAACGAGCTGCTGTTCCGGGAATCATTAATGAGGCCGTGGATCACCGCACGAACCTCGGCTGACGGCTGGTCATTGCTTGCCAATAAATTCACCGTGTTAACCAATTCTGAAGGT